>Ga0302122_10000618_pt1 | contig 22169 bp, 9 predicted proteins | sample CB21_SCM_MG_FD_203115 | JGI IMG/M metagenome (GOLD analysis project Ga0302122, IMG submission 203115) | Marine microbial communities from Western Arctic Ocean, Canada - CB21_SCM | ecosystem: Environmental > Aquatic > Marine > Oceanic | place: Canada: Western Arctic Ocean | collected 2017-09-28
CCCCCTACTCTTATAGTCGCAGTGAGCACCATTTGATAGCTTTTGCAAGATACTATAGCTTTAACGTGCGGGTATTTGAGTTTACGTACGGGTATCTGATTTGACTAAAAGGCTCATAACTTTTGTGCATCCAACCCGTTGGGTACGAACTCGGGATGGTTAACAAGCCTAGTATAACCTTTATCCACGCCTCATTGGTACCTTCTTAATCCTCCGACGTCTCAAAGGCGAAAAGGTACTTTACCAAACATGTCTTTCTTTTGGCTCAGAGAGGTACAAAATTAAGGGAGGGATATTAAACCCAAACCTGGACCCGCGCACCGGCAGGGCTAGAACGAACAAAAACACTGCTTATCACATAATCGGCCGCGGTGCCGCCGACACAGCCGCGATCGGCTTCAGTTGTCGCGGCGACTTCTTGGCGGGCGTCGGCCGCGGGCGCGCCGTTACTGCCGGCGTCCCGACATTGCCAGCTAGACGTGCCAGCGAGGCATACCTATCTCGACCGGAAATGCCCGAGGTCGGCGGCGGCTTCGGCGCGAGCGGATTTGATTGGGGCAGCAGCTGGCGTACTGGTGCGACCGCGGCCGCGATGCTCTTCTTGAGACGCAGCGCCCCTTCCGTGTCGTCGGACTGGCTCGGCACCTCCTTGTCGGCCGCCCAGACCAATAGGTTGCGGTAGGACTCGCCCGAAAAGACGTACTGCGTGGCCTGTTCGACGCGCTCGTAGAGAGCTAGCATTGCGTCCTCGACCGCTTGGACCTCGTTGAACACCAGGAGCAAACGTCGCTCGAGTAAATCCCGCGCCGCGACCTTGTCCTTGGCATCGGCCTTGGCCCGCAGTGTCGTGGCGCGCGCCATCGCCTCTTGCGCCTGGAGGTCGGCTTCATGATAGCGCGGTAGGAGCACTTCGTGCACGTCCGCCACGTCCCTATGCGTCGCTAGGGTCGCCTCCAACTGTTCCAAAGCGCCAACGCCTTGTGATAAGCCCTCACGAACAGCGTCCGCCTCGGCCTTGTAGCGGTCGGCGTCACCGTGCGCCTCGCGCAAGCGAGCGTGGAGGTTCTCGATGATTGGAGTGTCGGCGTGGGCCTTCTCGAGCTCAACACCACGTAGTAAGCGCGTCACTTCTGTGGTTGCCGTGATGTTGAGCTCTCTTTCTAAAATCTCGATCTGCGCTTGCTGCTCGCCGTTGCGCCGCTGCACCAACGCGAAGACGCGTAGCAAGGTCCGCAGATCGCCTTCGTCCGCTTCTAACGCTTGCTTGACTTCGGCCGCGAGCGCCTCCGATTGGTCGTCGCTCCCCGCATACCCGCCAAGCCCGCGCATGCCTCTTCGCACCTTTTCCAGTAAGCGCCTTGCGTCCGCGACGCGGGACGCCTCGTAGGCGACGGCTACCTTGGGTGGCGTGCGCGGCGCTAGGGCGTGCGCGTCAGCATGGGTCGCGGCATTTAGGACGGCCGACGCGGGCCGCGACGCGACGTCCGGGAAGAAGGGCGCCTTGCCGCGGTGCGAGTTCGTCACTTCTAATGGCGCCTCGCGCGACGAGAGCATCGCGTCCGCCCGCACCCGACGCCGCGCCTCGTCGCGCGCGGTCCGCAGCGCCGCCACGTCGACCGGCGCAAGCTTCGTTTGGACGGCCTCGGCCAAAGGCGACGCCATGACCGCCGCCAGGACGCGCGCCACCTCGACGCGCTGCGTCACTAGAGCCGTTCTCTCATCCTGCCAGGCTTTTATGACGGGCCCCGCGTCGATGTGGGCCGCGGCGGATCGAGCACCAACGAGACCGAAGTACGCGTCCAGATCAAAACTTGAGGCGTGGACGTCGTCGGCCGACAGGGGTTGTTGTTGTTGTGGCGCCCGGACCTGCGTGAGAACGCCCCACAGCTGTTTTTCCAACACCTCCCGCCTCTTATTCGAAGTAACAAGCTTCTGCTCCAGTAACCGGTACCGGTTCGCCAGCTGCTCCATCGCGTCCGCGAGCTCCAAACGCTTGCCCTCCGCGGCGTGGTACTTGCCACAGAAATGGTCTTTAAGGAGCGTCGTGATTTTCAGGGCCTCTCTGTCCGGCCAGGGCCCCGGGTCCGCCGCCTCGTTCACGGCGCCATTCTTCAGAGTGCACGCCGCGCGCCAGCCGCCCCGGCGTGCAATCTCCGCCGCCAAGGCGGTCGCGGCCTCCTCATAAACCTTCATCCGGTCGTCGCCGCCGCCGGATCCCGCGGCCGCGCGCCAGCCGGCCATGGCCCGCGCCTTCCGCGCCAGCTGCGCGTTCTCGTGGCGGCACACGGCCAAGCTCTCGACGCTCCACACTATTGTACTCTCGGCGACTTCTTCGCAAAACGCGTCGAGGGCCGCCAAGCGCTTTTCCACGATAGCAAGCGCGTCCCCATGGACCCGCTCCTTTAACTCAAGATATGTGCGCCGTTCGACCCCTAAGCGTCCTAAATCAGCGGCCGCGTCCGCCAGCGCCGGGGCCTCGTCCTCGAGAAAGGACGCGAGCCGCGCTTCGAAGACGTCCTGACTCTCGACCGCCACCGCTTCCTCAATGTCCTCCTCCATTTCTGGATGAAGGAGTGGTGCTAGCCCGTCGACGGCTGTTAATGCGGCCTTGGCCTCGGACGTGTGGGCGGCCGTGGCCACGGCCTCGGCGAGCGCCGTCGCGTTTGACGACGACGCCCCCAGCAACTTTGCGACAGCCACCGTGATCGCCCGGGCCGCGTCCGCCGCCCGGACCGCCACCTCCACGAAGCGGAGGGGCGAGTCCGCCGGCGGCTCCGAGTAGCCGTGCACGCTAAAATATCCGGAGTCCAACACCGTGAGCGCCCCCGGCGTCTCCGTCGCCGCGTCAAAGGAGTCGACCGACGCGCGGTCCGGCGACGCGCACGCGACGATGACCCGCGCGGGCTCCGGCGCCGCCGGCCGCGGCGGCCGCTCCTCCTCGGGCGGGGCGTTGATTGCGGCGACTTCGGCCTCCCGCCGCGCGGCGTCGAGCGGGAACCACCGGGCCAGGCTGCCCTGTGCTTTATTCGCGGCGCGGGCGTCCCGCTCGGTGTTGAAGCGAGCGCGCATCGCGGCGAGGTCGTCGCGCGCCCTGGCGAGCGCCGCGGCCGCGTCCGCGTCGAGCGCATGCATCGCCTCGCTGTGAGCCGCTTTTAACGCGTCCAGCGCGTCGCGGTGCGTCCGCCGCTCCGCGTCGAGCGCCGCCGCGTGCCGTGCTTCGAGGTCCGCCATAAGAGCATCAGCCGCCTCCCACGCGGCCCGCAGCTCCGCCGCCGCGGCCTCCCGCAGCTCGGCCAGCCGATCCTCGTGCTCTCCTCGGAAGATGGTGTCCAGCGACCCGCTCGCCACCGCCGCCGCCAACCGCTGGCACTTGGCCGAGGAGCGCGCGAGGGCCGCGGCGCACGCGCGGAAGGCCGCCTGCGACGCGCCCGCGAGCGCCGCGCACGCCGTCGAGGCGCGGTCCAGCGCCGCGGCGCAGGCGTCGAACGCCGCCCGGTCGGCGCTCCGCGCCACGATCAGCGCCGCGACGCTCGCCACGGCGCTCGCCTCGGCCGCCGCGGCGCGGTCGTTGGCGGAGGAGAGCGCGGCGTCGTGCGCGGCTGTCCCTTCGTTCGTGGTGTCCGGCTCAGGAACCGGTTCCGCGGCGAGGCGCTCCGCTCGCAAGCGCTCCGCCTCCAGGCGCTCGGCCTCTAGCCTTGCTGCTTCGGCGGCGAGCCGTGCCGCCTCCAGGCGCTGCGCTTCCGCCGCGGCCTCCGCCTGTGCGCGCGCCTGCTCGGCCGCGGCCGCCTCCGCCGCGAGGCGCTCCCGCTCCAGGCGTTCCGCCTCCAGCCGAGCAGCGTTCTCCGCGGCGGTGCCCGCGGCCGCTAGTCGTTCCGCTTCGCGGCGCGCGGCCTCGGCGGCGGCCACGCGCGCCGCCTCGGCTTTTTCGGCGGCCGACTTCTTGAGCTGCGCAAGCAGGCCCTTGGCCCGCGCCGCGCGCTTCAAGGCGGCGCCGGGCGGCGGGGGGGCGGCGGCCGCCTTCGCCGCCATGACCCGCGCCTTCGTCCGTAATAACACGCAGGCCGCGGCGAAGGTCGCCTCCAGGCCGGAGCGCGCCTCTGCCTCCGCCGTGTCCGCACGCTTACTTTCTTCGTCGCCGGAGGGCGCCTCCCGCGCGTCCGTGGTGGCCGCGCGCTGGCGCTCCTCCTCGAGGGCGGCGTGGGCCTGCTTCAAGAATGCCGTGAGCTCCTCGACGTGCCTCGCCAACTCCGTTTTTTGAGTCGCCAGCTCCAGCTTCTGGCGGCGCTCGGCCTCCAGTTCCTCGGTCAGTTTCCGGTGCTTTTCGCGCAAGGCCTCGGCGTCGTTTCGAGGCGCGGACGCGTAGTGGGCGTCCAGGGCCGCGTCCACTTGATCACTATCGCCGCCTTCTAAATACGCCTCCAAGACGTGCGCTACGCGCCCGTCCGCTGCTGAAGCCCCCGCCAGCGCGGCCTCGGCCGCGCCTTCGACTTCATCGGCCGCCTCGAGCGCTCTCAATAACTCCCGCGAACCGCGCCCCTCGCCCCGGACCGGCTTCGCGGCGAGCGCCTCCCGCAGCTCCATGTGCGCCTCTTCAACTCGTTTCCGGTGCGCGTCGAGCACCGCACTACATGCCACGTCCGGCAGCACCGTTCCAATACTCCGGAGCGCCTCTGTTAATGAAATGCGCTCGTCCTCCGCCTCCGGCGCTGGCGCCTGCGCCGCCGGCGCCACCGCGGGTTCTACGGGCGCCGCGCCGACCAAAGCCGCGAGCCGCTTCGCCAGCTCTTCGCACTCCTCCGTCTTGGCCGCGAGCTGCGCCCGCAGCGTATGGACCTGCGCCTGCAGCGCGTCGCCCGTCCCGTCCTCCGCGGCCACCGACGTCTCCCGTGCGTCGCTGCGCATCGGCAAGCTACTGCCGTCTTCCATGGAAACGGGCGTCCTGGCCCGCGAGCCCCGTTCGACGACCTCGAGCTTCAGGGGCGAAGTGCCGCCGTCTTGCGTCTCGACGCCCTGCGGCGCCGCGGCCGCCCGCGCCGGCTCCTCCTTCCTGGGCTCGCGCGCCTCCACCGTCGACCGACTCACGCCCAGCGCGTCCTGGGCCGCTTTCAGCTTCTGCCGCAGTTGGGCCACCTCCTCCTGCGCCGCGCGGAGCTCATCAGAACGGTCGACGACGGCCGCCGGCTCGGCCGCTGCACCGCGCTCCGCGAGGGCCTCCTGGACCTTCCGCCGCAGCCGTGCCACCTCGTCCTGCGCCGCGCGGAGCGCCTCGGCATGATCTTCGACCGGGGTGTCGACGGCCACTGCCTCGGGCGCTGGCTCCTCTAAGGCCTCGGCGGCCTCTCGGGCCGCGTCGGAGACTGCTTTCTCGGCCTCGAGCTCCTGGGCCAGCCGCGCGCTCTTTTGCCGCTCCGCGGCGAGTGCCACCCGGAGGGCGTCGAGCTCGGCGTCGTCCCGGGCGCCCGGCGCCACGTTGTCCTGGTCGCCCAGGGCCTCGAGCGCCAGGTGCGCCCGGCGCAGGTCGTCTAACGCCGCGTCGCGTTGGTGTTCGACCTTGCGGAGCTTCCTTGACATCGCTTCCAGCTGCCCCCGGAGCTCGCTCGCGGTCCGGCGCGCGGCCTCGGCCTCCGCCTCCGCTTCCATCGTGGCCTTGCGCGCCTGGTCCACGGCCGCGACGAGCGCCGCGTCCACCCCGCTCTCACCCGCTTGAGCCAGCGCCGCGTCCGCTTTTTTACTGTTATGAAGACCAATGATCTCGTCCACTTTTTCAGCCATGCGCGGGTCGCGCCACTTGAGGTTGGCCAGGCGGTCCTGCTCCTGCACGGCCGCGACGAGGGCCTCCATGCGCTCGAGCTCGCGCGCCGACTCCTCCCGCACCGTGTCCGCGACGAGCCGCGCCGCCTTGGCCTTGGCGGCCATGCCAATGACTTGGGCCTCCATCTGCTTGCTCTCATCTTTACTTCGTTGGGCTTCCAACCGCATGGCGTCCGCAACTATTACAAGTTGTTCGACTTCCCTTGCTGTTCGTTCTAACAATTCCCTCCGATATAATTGGTTCTCCTCATTCATTTGTTGGTGCGCGTCGTGGTCCTTCTGGGCTTCGGCCCGCACCCGTTCCGAAATGCCTCGAATATGCTCTTGCGTCTTATCCGCCATGGCGAGCGCCCTTTCTAAACCTGCATTCGACGTCGCGATGCGTTTCACGAGATCGGACGTGTCCGCCTCCGCCGCTTCGGTCTCCACCAACCTCTCGTTGATGCTCGACGTCCAGGTCTCAGCGGACTCTAACGCTGCACTCACGTCCGCGCGCCGCCCCTCCGACGTGCGGAACACGTTGTCCACGATCAATCGGCCCAGGTCCGCGTCCACAGATGGCACGCTGCGGTCCTGCTCCGCGTACTCATCTAAAATCTTTGTGACGCGCCGGGAGGTCTCTCGCAACTCGCCAATGGTCTCCAGCCGCAGCTCGAGCGCCGTCGGCTCGTCTAGCATCGGGGGCGGGGCTTTCCGTATTTTGGCCTTCTTGACCGCGTCGGGTAACGTTCGCGCGCACTGGATCGGTTGTAAATGTGCATTAGTGTCCGCCCGGCCGCGGCGGCGCGGCGCCTGGCGCGGTTTCGGGGGCGGCCTCGGTCGCGCATCGTCCCCCGCGAGCTGCTTCGTCCAGGCCGCCACGCCCTCCTCCTTGGTCGCGCACGTGGCGCGCACCGTGGGCTGGCGGCCCGTCCGGGCGACGTCGGCGAGGATCGAGTCGGCCCCGCGCAGTTCCCGGGAGCCGTTCATGGCGGCAGGAGCTGCCAGGAATCAAGCCCAGAGCGCCCCTGTGTGCGGTTAGGGCGGGCACACTTCCCCAAGACCGGTGCTGCCCCGCGTCCAGGCGGCTGCCCTGCTAGCTATACGAGGAGAGCGCGCTTCCCCAAGACCGGTGCTGCCCCGGGCACGTCCGGGCGACTGCCCTGCTAGCTATACGAGGATACTTGCGCTCCCACCGCGTCTGGCCGGAGAGTTTTGCACCCTAATTTCTAATTTAAAACGATTTTCAAACCGTCAAGGCTGTCCGGTGGGGCCCTACCGCGGCACGATCAATCCCGGCGCGCCCCGACGGGTACCCGCCGCCCGGGTTCTCATTTGCATAATTTGATGAGCCTCCTGCACCATCACAGGCTGGGGGGCTGTGCGTTGCGCGCGAGGGCGCCCAATTTGAACCGCGGCAGCCTCTCGAGGTGTCGACACGCGGCCTGGAGCAGCAGCTCCAGCCACCGCGGGCCCAGCTTTACCTTGAGCCCCCTTACCACCAGGCCTCGCCACGCACCCGCGCCGGCGCCATGCCACCGCCGCGGCGTCGCGGACCCCCGGATCGCGGCCGCCGCGGCCCGAACACGCTCCGTCGCGCCATGAAGCTCTCCGCGGCCGCGCACGAATTAGTTCATCAGAACGGCGCGCGCGAGGGCGCCGCCATTGCTATAAAGGGAGCGGCCCGGACGCTAGGACTGCAGGGCGACTACCGGAAGTTCGGGCGGGACCACGGCGTGAGCCGGGAGCACTGCACGATCCGGACGCCCGATGGCCACGCTTCTTTATGGGTGGAGGACCGGCACAGTCGCAAGGGCACGTACGTAAGTATCGGCGGCGCCGGCAAGGCGCCGGAGACCTTCCCCGTGTTCCCCGACGTGTGCTTGCGCCTCTCCAAGTCGAACTTTTACTTCGCGGCGCCGCCGGAGCGGCACGACGCGTCGTCGGAGGAGGACTCCGGGGAGAGCGAGGAGGAGGACGAATCGTCCTCGGAGGACGAATCGTCCTCGGAGGACGAGGACGAATCGTTAGATGATGCGTCGCTCCACGCCGACCTCGACCACCGCTTACTGGTCAAGTTCAGGGGGCCTGGAACCAAACGGCAGCGGCGCATCATTTTGACCGGTCGACACACGATCGGTTCGGCGAGTACGTGCGACATCGTGGTCGCGGACGACGACGAGATGGCGCCCCTCCACTGTATTGTCAAACGTCGACACGGACCGGGGCGTGTTCGACGTCGAGCCCTGTGCCACGTCGAGTGGCACCTACGTGAAGTTGAGCGAACCCAAGGGCTTCGAGCTGAACGCAGGCGATATTCTGCGGCTGGGCGACGCGCGCTTAAAAGTCCGGGCTTGTGAGGCGTGCGCGTTATCAGGCTGGTTCGACTCCATTCTACTGCGCCTCGCCTTGTGCCTGTTCAAGATCCAGGACGGGAAAACGGAGTCTTTGACACCGTTGGGCGCGTGTTGCGTCTGGCCGCGGTTCCGCGCCTTTCGCAAACGCGCGGGGAAGCGGCACGACCCGCCCGTGGGGGAGCGGGGCTGGGTCGCGGGGGCGGTCGTCGCCCCGTACGGCGGTGTAAGCACTGCCCGTGTCGCGATTGGTCGCGCCGTCTCGCGGAAAGAGCCTCTGTTGCTGAAAACCCGTTTTGTGTCACTCAATACCCGCGCGCACGCGAATCGACGCCAGCCCTGGCCAGCATCGGCTTTGCAAGCTGCGGAGCCACATACGTGCTCGATCGCTGCGGACTTTTGGTTTGGCAGCGGCGCCACGACGCAACCGCGCGGTAAAGCCCAGCAGCACGCAAACAGGCAGCCGTCTCGCCAGGGAGCGCTCATCGAACCAGCGGTCTCGCCGCAGCTGTCGCCGCACCGCTGCTCAAGAGGACTGCAGGAACGAGCCACGATGGCCAGCTACGGCGGCGGCGCCGGCTACAACGAGTACGGCCAGAACCAGAGTCGCGTGGGCGACCACGACATGCGCATCGTGGATAACGCATTGCACGGCGAGGGCGTGGACTACACGTATCAAGCGAGGCATTACTCCGGCGGCACGTCCTACAAGCAAAAGGCGGGGCCCCAGGCCCCGCCCTCGAATTATAGGCCTCAGCCCCCTGTGCGCGAGCAGTACCACGACGCCACGCTCCCGAGCAACCCGCACGCGCTCGGCGACTGGCAATGCTCTCATTGCGATAATGTCAACTGGGCCAAGCGGGCCCAGTGTCACAAGTGCCAGCGGCCGCGGCCGCCACTGAGCCAGAGGCCGACCATCGCCATGGGGGGCCGCGGGTCGAGTATTCTAGGACCAAACCCCGTGAGCGCCGCGTCGTCGAACTTCCTGGACCCGCGGCACGAGGGACTGGCGCGACGGACCGCGGAGATCGACTGGCGCTGTCCGACCTGTGATTTCGTGAATTTGAGCGGTAGATTAACTTGCAACCAGTGCAGAATCGCCATCCCGGGCGACGGCTATGCCGCCATGCATGGTGGGTCTCTAGCCGGGTACGAGCGCTTGCGGCCGCCCCAGGGCGCGGGCGTGGTTTGCAGAGATAGCGCGTTCGACTGGCGGTGTCCCGGATGTAGGCAGCAGAACTGTTCTGGCCGGTGGGCCTGCGACTACTGCACACAGCTCTGTCCTCCGGGAGGCTACGTGGAGTTGCTGCCGCCGCGTGTATTGCCGCCGCCGCCGGTGCGCGTCGTCCACGAGGACATTGTACCCGCGAGGCCGCCCCCTGTACCGGAAAAGCGGGAGCCCCCGCTCCCGGACGCGTTTAGGAAGGCCAGGACCTGGCAGGAGACGCTGGAGCTGTTTTCGTGGCGGGGCGCTTCAACGGCGGACGCTGCAACAGCTTTGGTCGCGCGGCTCGGGCGGACGCGGCCGGACTCCCGACCTAAAGTGCGGGGCGACGCGCGCTTTGAAAAAGCGTTGGCGGCGCTGGACGCGTCACAACTGAGCGCGGACCAATTAGGGGACGTGGTCACGGGCCTCGGCAAGCTGGGCTGCGGCAAAGTGGACTCCCGCGCGAAGCCTTCGCAGAGAACACGGGAAGAAATCTGTCTATCAAACGTCGCCGCTGCGTGTATACATGTGTGCCCCGCGGCCAAGCCCGGTCACCTCGTGACTATAATCTTCGGCTTTGCCATTGTGGGAAGCGCCCCGCGCGCCCTGGTCCGGGCCGTCGCCGCGACTCTCGAAACGAAGGGCCCCGAGTTCTTGGGCGTCCGCGAGACGGCGAACGTCCTCTGGGCGCTCGAGGCGCTGGGGGCCGGTCATGACTCAGACGACGCCGGGGCCCTCTTCCGGACGGCGCTGGGCGTTTTAATAGCCGCGCCATCAAAGCTCACGGAGCGGTGCGCCTGTCGGGCCCTGTGGGCCTACCGTCACATGCGCGACGCGGTGTCACTCTTCGAGAAAGTCGGTGAAAAGTGCGTACCTCACATCGCGCACTGGACGCCCTCGGCCGTGGCTTTACTCATTCGCGCCGTCGCCGACGCCGGCGGTTCGCACGATGCCCTCGCGGACGCGTGCGCGACGCACGTGACCGCGCGCGTCGGGGCCTACGGGGCGAACGCCCTCGTGGACGCGGCGTGGGGCCTGGCGTGCTACGGCGGGCGGGAAAAGGCCGTGTGTACGGCACTGGAAGCTTTAGACTACCCTCTGGTCGGCCAGGCCGAGGGCGACGGGCTCCAGAGAGGAGGTCTTGCATTACTAGGGCGGACCTTCGCAGCGTGCCTGGCGCCGCCCTTACGTGGCGCGGACGCCTTCGCGCGCTGCGTGGCGCGCGATTGTCATTTGTTGGCGCCGTCGGATCTGGTCGCGGTCGCCGAGGCGTTCTCCGCCCTGCGGGCTCGAAAAGTGGCGCCGGGCGGTTCTGGTGAAGTGCTGGTCTCGGGTAGTGGGGCGCCGTGGCTCTGCGGCGGCGCCGAGGTGCCCCCGGCGCTGGCCCAGGCCGGGGTAGCGCTGCGGGACGCGGGGGCCTGCGATTCATCGACCCTGCAGCGGCTGCACGGGGCCCTCGAGGCCGCGGGCGCCGTGCTGCCGCAGGACTTCGTCGCCGCGTTACGGCCGACCGCGTCCGCCTTGGCCGAGGCCCTGGCTCTTTTTTCCGAGGCGCGGGCCTCGAAGCTGCAGAGCGCGCCGGTGCCCGCCGCGCGGCCGGCGGCCACGGACTTCTTCGAGGGGTCTCCCCCCGCGGCGCCTCCCCCGGTGCCTCCCGCGCCGTCGCCCGTACTGGTGCCTCCCGTCGCGCCCTCGTCCGCGCCGAAGCGTTCCGCCCCCGGGGACGGCGACGGGCCCGCCGCTGTGAAGCGCCATCGCGCCGATCTCGACGCTGGCGCGGTGAAACAGATGACCGTGCCGAAGCTCAGGGCCGCGCTGACCGCGCGCGGCCTCGATGCGAAGGGGCTCAAGGTGGCCCTGCAGGCACGGCTCTTGGAAGCTATTGTCTAAACTCCTGGCTTAAACTCCCTATGGCAGTGGCCGGTCGTCTTGCTCCTCGATAGCGTCCCAAAGCTTGACGCGCGATTTGGAACATAGCCCTACTCACGCATCTAAGACCGGCCGACAGGGCGCCGGGGAGTGGGCTTATATTCGCGCTCCGCCCGGCGTTCGATGTAGAATTCCTCGCTCACGGCTAGCCGGGCCGCCGGCGGCATGCTCAGCGTAAAGCTTTGCGCGGTCCGCTTCTGGAACTGGAAGCCGCACGGGGGATCCCGCGTAGAGGAGCGTAGATGACCGGTTCCAGGAGCGTAGAGGCCCGTCTCCTGGTCGCGGCCGCCGTGGGCGAACGCGTAGAGGACCGGTTTCTCCGGCGGCGGTGCATTCTCGCCCGCGATCGAGAGCAGCTTGGCGATGTAGGTGTGACCGTAGCCGCCCTGCGCGAAGCGCGCGCGTACGGCACAGGGGAAATAGCGCCCCGGGATGTAGCCGAATTGGTCCGAGTTGCCCTGTTGGTTCATCGGCCCGTCCGCGGCGAAGAGGCAAGTGAGGTTGGCGCGCACGATGGCCTTGTCGAGTCGTATTATGCTCGAACGCGCGATCGTGCGGGCGTGGTCCCCGAAACTCCGCGGGCGTGTCTTCGCGCGAACTGCTATCCGCTTAGGCCAGCTCCAGCGCGCGAGCGTGGGTCGTGCTTTGCGACGTGTTGTCGTAGCTTCCTAGGTAGACGCCGCGGAGCCGCGGCGCCAGCTGGGGCAGGAGGTCTCGCTCGACCCAATTTTCCCCGTTCGTGCACCGGTACGTCGACACGTAGATGTTCACTTCGAAGCCGAGTTGTTCTAGCGGCGCAAAAAGATGCGCGTTCCAGGACTCGACGACGCTGCGTTGCGCCGTCTCCGTGCCGCGACAGCACGAACCCTCCGTTGTACGGTCGCCCCAATTCCGGAAGGCGACGCCGCGGAGCAGCACCGCGACCCGTGGCGGCGTGTGCCGTTTTGCGGCCGCGAACCGTTTCACGCTTTCCGCGCATATAGCGTCCGTGAGGCACATCTCGCGGCCGCCGGTGCGCCTCGCCCAGCCGTGGCAGCTGATCGGCGGGATTGCGTGGAACGGGTCGACGTGAGGATGAGAGGGGTGTGGCGGCGGGTTTGACCCGACGAGACTCGGACGAGTCGCACCGCGGCCGCGAGAAAAATTGACAGTGTCTTCACCATGGTTTCCGCAACTTGCTTTTATGTTTCAATGACAATGCAGTACTGCTTCGAGCGCGGTCGCATCAATTGCTTGGTGATAACTAAGTGAAAACCCGTTTTGTGTTATTTGCGAATCTCCGCACCTCCTCGGTAAGAACGGACGGATGAAGTTACAATCGGGCCCTGCGTTGCGGACAAATCCCACCTTGAAGAACATGCACGGGCACGGGTTTTTTCGATTTAAATTTTTTTTGGCATCAGATCTGAGGCAGCCACGACTACGTGGGAGTGGCCCTCGATGCGCTGCATTCTAGCGACGATGCTCCTGCGCTGCGGCCGCGCCCTGCGCGCACCGGTGACCACGGCGGCGCGCCGGGGCCGAGCCCTGGGCGCCGCGCCCACCTCCTTCCCGCTGACGAGTATACCAAACGTCGCCGTCGAGTACGGCGGCGCGGCCTCGGACTTCAGCGGCGACTTGTTGTTACTGCCCTTCTGGAGCGACAAAATAATTGATTTGGACTCCGCGACGATCGCGCAGGGCTGGGACGCGGCCTTCGGCGGCGCGCTGACCGAACTGGCGGAAACGCAGGAATTCACGGGCAAGAGGGGCGAGCGCCACGTGCTCACCGTGCCGGGGCGGCTGCAGGGGGTGCGGAAGGTGGCTCTGGTCGGCCTCGGGCCCAAGGACAAAGCTTTAGAGGGCTACGCGGCCCTGGGCGCCGCCGCCGCGGCCATTGCGTCCCAGGAAAAGGCGTCGACGGTCGGCGTCGCGGCCCCGTCGCGGTCGCGGGACGCGTGGACGAACGGCGCGCACGTCGAGGCGGTCGCACTCGCCGCGAGGGAGGGCTGCTACGTGGACGACCGCTTCCGGACCGGTGACAACGCCAAGGGTCCGCCGAAACTCACATCCTTGGAGCTGGTGGACGAGCCGCTGAACGTGGACGACGTGTCGCCCGACGACGCCTACGCCGCGTCCTTGGACGAGGGGCCCCAAGAAACCGTGGTTGCCGCAGCGGCGGCTAGGGCACAAGCCTTTGCGAAGGGCTCCGCACTAGCGCGGGACCTCGTGAACGCGCCGGCCAACATCCTGACCCCCAAGACATTAGGTATCGCGGCCGTCGAGTTAGCGAGGGACTACGCCTCCTTGGAGTGCACGATCAAGGGCCCTGTTGAATGTGCTGCTCTAGGCATGGGTGCCTATTTAGGTGTGGCCCAAGGTGCTTCACAAGACAACGAGGCCCAGTTCATTCATTTGACGTATCGACGGGGCGTGCCCAAAACCAAACTATGCATAGTGGGCAAGGGGTTGACCTACGACAGCGGCGGCTACAACTTGAAACTGGGCTCACCGATTGAGTTGATGAAGTTCGACATGGGCGGCGCCGCGGCCGCCTTGGGCTGCGCCGCGGCCGTCGCTGCCCTCGAAGTGCCGGACTGCGAAGTCCACTTCATCGTGGCCGCCTGCGAGAACATGATCAGTGGGGACGCCATGCGGCCCGGCGATATTTTAACCGCTTCAAATGGTAAAACTATTGAAGTCGGTAATACGGACGCGGAGGGGCGGCTCACGTTAGCCGACGCGCTGGTTTATGCAGAAAAGCTCGAGCCCGAGGCCATTGTGGACCTGGCGACGTTGACGGGTGCGTGTATTGTGGCCCTAGGCGACGACGTGGCCGGCGTGTTCAGCCAGGACGATCGTCTGGCGGAGGAACTTTCCGTGGCGTCCAAGAAAGCTAGAGAGCAGGTCTGGCGCCTGCCGCTGCCGGACCAGTACGAGGAGCTGGTCAAGTCGAAGATCGCGGACTTGGTCAACGTGGGCCCCCGAGCGGGCGGCGCGATAACCGCCGCGTTGTTTCTTGGACACTTTGTGGACAAAACGCCGCATGCCCACGTAGACATTGCCGGTCCTGTATGGAACAACAAAGACGCGTGCGCCACGGGCTTCGGCGCGAAGACCATGGCGGCGTGGGTCGAAGCTAGGGCAGAGGGGTCTGACTTCGGCGCGCCCTTCTAGGGGGGTAATCTAGGTGTACACATGGGGTCGCGTCGAGGGCGTGGCAAGACGACGCTTCTTTAGAATACCCGCACGCACTTTGCTGCACCCCGCAACAAAAAAACGTGGGTTTGCAGCACAGCACCGAATTAACGCCCACCGCAACAGCAGCTCATATCTCTATCTCGGTGGTATACCTCTGTGGTGCCCTCCCGCGCTAGAGAAGCGGTGTCCGTCGTCGGCCGACGCCCGCTACGAACAGTCTGCAAAAAACGACCCGAGGCCACCTGTGGCCAGCGCCGCAGCCGACGCGTGAGCCGGCGCCCGCACGCGGGCGGCAGCCACGGTGAAGAAGCGCGCCCCGCGCATGGGGGCCGACAAGTACAAGGTTGTGCCAGGCGCCGGCCCCCCGGAGGTCGAGCTGGCCGACCGCAAGGCCAAAGAAACTGACGATTCATTTGATGTGCGCATCCTGGACGTCAAAAAAGCCGGCGCGCCGACCGTCGTGCGCGTGCGCACGAACGGCACGTGTGCGGACCTGCGGACGAGTGTGGAGGCCACCATCGAGGACGCGCCCGCAAATCGGCAGCGCCTCATCTGCGGCGGCCGGCCACTCGTAGACGGCCCGCTCGCGGACTTCAACATTGCCCCCCGGACACCGCCTTGTACAATCCACCTGATGATGCGGCCCGAGGGCACCGCGGCCTCGGCCCCGGTTTCAACAGAACAAAATTACGACGTGGCGGCTTTAGTCGCCCAGACGGCCGCGGTGGCGCCCAGCGACCCCGCCGCCCGGGCGCGCTTCCACGTGACGCGGACCGGGGCGCGCGTGCGCTTGTTGTCTTCTTTGCTTTCCTTGTATTGTGCAGTTGCAGCTCTAGGCGCGTTCCTCGACGCCACGGCGCCCGACGGCGACCCGGAGGTGCACACGATGGTCGGTCTGGCGATCAATTTGGCCGGGGTGTACGTAGGCGGCGCCGGCATGCGGGCCGCGCGGCAGGGCGACATTCTCAGTGCGTGCCGCTACGACCACTCGCTTCGCGCCTTCGCCGTGGGCTCTCTAGCGTATGAAGCGTACGTCGCGCTCGTGGTCATCCCGGAGCAGGCGAGACATCAAGCGCCCTGGGATGCGCGCAGCCCGCCCGTGAACGGCACGCGGGCAGAGTACACGACGACGCAAGGCGTCTCCCGGGACGACTTGTTTTTGTCGGGGGTAGTATCGGTGCTGCTGTGGACCAGCATCTGGCTCGTGTGCCTGAACTCGAGCGCGCAGTATAGGTTGTCCGTGCGCGACCAGGACGCGGCCGGCGCGGCGGCGCCCGACCTGGAGGTCCAAGACGGGTTCCTCCTGTAAATTCACAAGTAACTTAATCAAAGAGTCTATTAAAGACGGTCCAGGTCGCGTACACATAAAGTCAGTTCCCCTTACTCATGCGCAGGATCACGTCCGAGGAGTGCTCCACGACCTTGAGCTCGGACTTCTCCGGCGCCTCGTTGGAGCCGATGGCGTCCACGACCGTGTCGAAGTCCATCTGGCCGGCCGGGAAGATGTCCCGCTCCGGCCGCGCCTTCCCTAGGTACTCGCCGCCCATGTAGCGCACGGCCGTCAGGCCCACGAGCACGTCTCCAACAGACACCTTGCCTGAGGCCGCCGCGTTCGACCCGGCCGCGACCTCGACCACTTGGACGCCCCGCGGTGAGGACGCGGTGCCGATCTCCTCAAACACAATCCCGAGCGGCCGCTCGAGCGCCACCTCATAATCATAATTCGTGTCGGCCCAGAAATTAAATAAGTCGTCGTTGTGGCCGCCGCCGCCGGCCTCCTCCGGCGGCTTGGGGGGCATGCCGCTGGCCCCGCGCGGGTACTTCACGCCCTCGCCGCAGTACCAGCGGTCGCCCGTGGCGTGGAGAGCGCTGTGCCGCGCAGTGCTGGCGGGGACGAAGGCTTGCGCCGCGCAGAGCGCGAGGGCAGTGATGACGAGCCTCATGCTGCTTTTTCAAGTGCTTGCACGGATGGGTTTTGCTGTAACGTATTTTAGGCTCTCCGATACGGATGCGAGCGGTGCTGTAACGTATTCTTTAGGAGTGCTGCGAGTTCTCCAATGGTCGCGGCGATGGCGTGATTGCAATGCATTGCTGTCAGCCTCTCTTAAGCACGAGGCATGACGACTCAGGCTGAAACCCGCACGCCAGTGTCTAGCGCTCGCAGAGTCGCATTAGTGCATGTGCGCAAGGACTACTAGCTACCGGCCCCGCTAGCATCTCGCTAGCCTCGGGGCTCCCTCCATGGCCCAGCATCCAGCGCCCTGGAGGCAGCGCGACGCGACGCGCCCTGAGCACGCGAGACGCAGCTCCCACAAGGAAAACGCATACGCCATCGACGCGTAGCCATGCTGCCGACCAGCTAGCGGCGGGGCTGCCACCAACAAGAGCAGCAGAAGGGCTGCAACCAACAAGAGCAGCAGAGCGTCGAGGGCTCATGGCCCAGGAGATGGCCTTCGGCCTCGACCAGGGCAGCGACGAGGAGGGCCGCAACGCCACGGCCTACGTCGGCGACGGAGACGCCGAGCAGGTCGAGGCTTATGACAGCACGAAGGACGGCCAGCAATGGTGGGCCGAGCAGCACGAGGACAGCGCCCAGCAGCACGCGGACCGCCTGAACAAGTTGCGGCTGCAGCTCGAGCGCTGCGCGGCGCGCGAGGGGACGAGCACCGGCGCGATCATCGAGCGGCTGGAGGACGCCGCGCCCTTGCGAGCGTCCTGGACGGAGTTCTTCGACGAGGAAAAGGTCCCGTTCTACGTGAACGAGGCCACGGGCGAGACGCGGTGGCAGCTCCCGCGGCCGCACGAGCTCGGACTGGAGCTCGAGCCCTACTTGGATGCTCTGTTAAGTGACGATCCAAAAGTGAAGGACGATAAGCTCCAGGAACTCGCGCGCAAGAAGTCCCTCGAGGAGGAGGAGTCCGTGATGACGGAGGGGAGCTGGGAGGAGGGCGAAACGGAGGAGGAACGCCTGTTACGGGAGGCCCTCGAACTCAGCGAGCGAGAGGCCTGGGAGGAGAAGGAGCGGCTCCGGCTGGCGCAGGAAGCCATCGACGAGGAGCATTTTAGAAAGGGCGAGATCGAGGCGCGCCAGGCGTCCGTGGCTCTCTTGGCGCGGACCTTCTACTCCGGCGTGCGCGAGGAGGTCACGGCGGAGCGGGTCAAGAATTGGGTCCTGGAGAAGCGGGACGCGCACAAAAAGCAACAGCGGGAGATGTATAAAACGATGAAGGCGGAGATGAAGGTCTGCCCCCTGGCCAAGCCCATCAACGAGTTCGCGGCCGCGTTAGCCGCGGCCGCGCGAGTCGATGAAGGTGAAGGCGCGAACAAAGCCGTCGATGCCTTCGAGCAGACCGAGGAGGCGTCTGCAGCCCGCAAGTTGAAAATGACCCAAGCGTTAGCTCTACGCGTGAAAAAAAAACAACAGGACAAGTTAGAACTGTGGGCTCCTTCGGAAGAAGTAGACGACGACGACGAGGAGTGCGCTTCCAATAAATTAGCAGTGGTCCTCGCGGAAGTGAAAGGAAGGGGCGCCGACTTCCGCCATCTGCGCGAAGTCCGTTTAGTGGACTGTTTGATCGATGATACGAAGCTCGAGGTGCTCGTCCAGTCGCTGAGTGAGGGGTGCGTGTCCGTGCTGGCGCTGGGCGGGAATAACATCACGAGCATCGGGGCCCGCCAACTCGGCGCTTCGAGCGCCGCGCTCGCGCCGCTACGGGAGTTGCATTTAAATGGCAACTTCATCGCGGACCAAGGAATAGAAGCTTTGTGTAGAGGACTCTTTGGGCACGCGACCGCCACGGAACAAAAAGAAGAGCTGCGCAAGGCAAAGCGCTTAAAGCGCATGGCCTCGGCCAAGGCCAAGCGCATGAACGCCACGGGGAAGAGTGCGTCGCTAACGCCTGCACCGAAGCTGAAAGAGAGCGCGCCCTCGCGGCTCGCCGTGCTCGACCTCTGCGCGAACCCGGTGTCGCCCGACGGGGCGCGCGCGCTGGCCGAGTCGTTATGTTTGGAACGGTGCCGCCTGATCACGTTACGCTTGGGCGGCGTGCCCAAAACTTTGGATGCGTTCAAGCCCGGCGACGTGGGGGAACGGGCGCGGCGCGCGGCGCAAGTCGTCATTGGGGACGCCGGGTGCATCATGCTCGCCGGGGCGCTGTTACTCGCTCCGGCATTACTGGAACGGAAGGGCCACGGTGGGCTGGAAACGCTTTCTTTAATGCGATGCGGCATAGGCGCGCACGGCGCGCGGGCCCTGGCGGCGGCTTTATATTGCGAGCCGGCCCTCACGCAACTCGACGTCTCCGGGAACGCATTGGAAGGTTATGGCGTCGGTCGAAGCGTCAAGGAGCGGCCCCTCGCGTCGCGCGTGCTGAAGCGGGGCCTCGCGGAGCCGCCCGTTGCGCCCCGGGTCACGGGGCCGGCGTCCGTAACGGACCGGACGGGCGGGCTGGCGACGCTGGGCCGCGCCCTGGAGGCCACGTCCAGTCTCGCGCGCGTCCTACACGACGACGACTGCACGGCGCGCTACTTCGCCGCGGCACTTAACTTGGAACCGCCACGCGAATGGTCGCGGCGCCGGCGCCTGGGCGTCGACGCGGCGGCGACGCGCGAGTGGCTCCTCACCTGCTTCAAAGCGGAGGGGCTGGAGCTTCCGTCACCGGGGCCGCGCGAGACCGCGCTGGCCCTGAAGGAATTAGATGAAGAGGACCCGGGGCCGCTCATTAGAGTGCGCCGCCCGGCGATCGCGGAGGGCCCCGTGCACCCGTCCTCCTTCCACGCCGCCCACGACGCGGAGGACTGGCGCGAGGACTGGCGCGAGCGGAATCATGAAGAGTGGGCGACCACGCGGCGGCGCGAGGACCGCGAGCTGCGGGCGCGGCACGGTTTTGTGACCGATCCCGCCACGCCGGGGGACACGCGCCCGAGCTCGCGCGGCGTGGGCTCGCGGCCCGGCACCGCCGAGCACTTGTGGACGACGATGGACCGCTCGCCGCGCGAGGTCCTCTTTTCGCTGGAGCCAGCCTCGCTGCAAGCGGCTTTAACAGCCTTCGACTTCGGCGAGGACGCGGTGACTGGGGACCGTGACGACTCCAACGCGGCGTGCGCGGCGTGGGCGTCATTAGAGGCCGCGTGTGGGGACGTGTGGCCGCCCCGGTACTTGGAGCAGTTAGCACAAGCACCATCGGGAGACGCCGTCCACGCCTTCCACACCTTACGAAGTGCAGCGGACGACGTCCCGCTGGGCCTCTTGTTCCCGGGGGCGGACGCTTTGTCAGTGCGGGGCGTCCCGTCGCTCGCGCGGTGGGACGCGCTGTGGCGGTGCGGCGTGTGTCTCGAAGTGTTGGGGCGGGAGCGGGAAAGCCGCGCGGACGCGGCCCGGGCGGTCCTGGACACGAGTTTCAATACCGTCCAGGAAACCATTGAAATGCGGGCGGCCCGCCGCTCCGTGGTGTGGCCTTGTGCTCACCAAGCCGCCGTCGACGCGTCGCTCGATGCGGCCCACGCCGCATTACAACAAAGGGAAGTCGTGGAGGCGCAGCGCAAACGCGACTTTGAGGACGGCAAAGACGCCTTGGAAACGCTGCTCCAGGACTGCCGCCTCGACCGGAGCAACGCCACGTTGTTGGCCACGGACCAAGCAAAATCGGCGGTCGCCGCGGCCCAAGCCGCTCAACAAGCACGTGTGCTCTTGACGAACGCCCAAATGACGGCGAACGCGGATCGAGAAAAGCGCCGGGCCGAGGGGAAGGAGACGTTGCACGACACGCAAGCGAATGCTTTAGGCGAGACGAACGCGCGCGTCGTCGAAGCTCTACGAGTCTACGACGAGGCGGCCGCGCACGCCGGGAAGACCGAGGAATTGCGCCTTAGAGCTTTGGAGCGGGTGCAGGTGGCGAAGCATTGTTTTGAAAGGACGTATCTCGAACTATTACGGCTCAAGGCGCGCTTCGCGGCTTCAAGTGCCGAGGTCCAGGACTGGCAATGGCGGCTGGGCGAGTTCGAGCGGGCCGAGGTCTATCGCGTGATCGAGCGCTGTCGCGACGATGCGCCGTACGGGGCACTTCAATCCAGCGCAGAAACGCGCTTCGACCGATGCGAGGAGGATTGGTCGCGAGCGGACGCGAGTGCGGCGCGCGCCTTCGACTTAGCGATGCGCCTCCGGGCCGCCTCGGATGAACGGAAGACCAGGCAGCTCCACCGCGACCAGTTACAGGACGGCCCCTGCGGCAGCGACGCCATGGACGCCGCGGTCGTCGACGCGTCTAACAAGCGCGACGCCGCGGACGCCACGCTCGCCGCGGCCGACGCGAAACGACGACTCTTAGTTCGCTTGAACCCCTTCGCCTCCAAGATGATGAAGGCAGAGTTGAACGCCCACGTCATTGCGGCCACCACCTGGCGCAAGACCTGCTGGCAGCGCCACGGTGACTCTGTATTAGATGCGGCCGGGTACAAGGCGTCAATAAAAGACGGGAACCTGACGGAGCGGCGGAAGGTCTTGGATGCCCTCGCTGTTAGAGGCCGCCATCCGAAGGCCGAAGTGTTAGTAGCAGCCTACAACGCCGTCACCGTGCGGGCAGTCCGGGCCGTCGAGTTTGAAAGAGCTGAAGAAAAACGGGTCAAGGACGACGCGTTGCGCTTGCGCAACGAGCAGCGGCGCGACCGCAACGCGCAGCTGGACCAGCTTTCTAAAGTCGACCCGAGGAAGGCGGGTTTGATGGTCGTGGCCCGCATCAACGCCATGCGCGGGGATGGTGTACCCGCAGATAAAGATGATCTGGACGACCTGCGCAATCTGAGGCAGGCCAAGATGCGGGCGAAGAGCCGGTTGCGGGCCAAGGAGACCCGCAAGTTATTTAAGAAGGCCAAAGCTCTCAGAGACGACGCCTTCGCCGCCGAGGAGGCGGCTACGAACGCAGCACAGGCGTTACTGGATGATAAGGAACGAGCGCGCGTCGACGAGCTCCTTCGGTTGGAGGCGCTCGGGCTCTCGCCGCCCAAGCCGGCACCTAAGCCATCGTTGTGGCGCCGCGTCTTCGGCGCGCGGAAGGTGCTGCGGGACAACCCCGTGACGGATGACCTGCAGTGCCCCTTCCCGCGCAAATTGCACAATCGCGTGCGGACCAAGGGCCTGAAGCCGCTGCCACCGATGACGACAGTGATCAAGGACAACTTCTCCACGAACGCGGTGCACGTCCTGAAGAAGAAGCGCGTGCGGTCGGCTCTTCCCGGGTCCTTCGACCCGTTCAGCGCGATCTCCTACGAGTCGGACGAGGAGTCGGTCGGGGACATCTTTGACGACCTGGAGATATTCGGGGAGTAATATGTTGTGCGTGTGAAGTCTGCCACGTTTAGACCACGCCCCCCGGGCCCCTTTGAGACGAACGGGCTTGGACTAATTCGACGGGATGCCCCCCCGGACCCGATGGTCAAAGCAAGATCACTTAGAACACACCTCGACGGTGCGCGTGATGGCCATGGAGTCGTACTGCGGGTCCGATGCGACGTAGGCGTTCCCGTCCTTGTACAGCTCGACGAGGCTCGGGCCCTCGCCGCCGTGACCCGTACCGTTAACGGTACGGGTCACACAGGTCCTAGTAGGTTTTGCGCCACTAGCCCCTAGTGAGTTTTGCGCCGCTCGCCAGAACGCTGTTCTTCGCCGCTCGCCTCTTCGCCACACCTAAAAACGTTTCTCTCGGCCCCAGCGT
>Ga0302122_10000619_pt1 | contig 22157 bp, 17 predicted proteins | sample CB21_SCM_MG_FD_203115 | JGI IMG/M metagenome (GOLD analysis project Ga0302122, IMG submission 203115) | Marine microbial communities from Western Arctic Ocean, Canada - CB21_SCM | ecosystem: Environmental > Aquatic > Marine > Oceanic | place: Canada: Western Arctic Ocean | collected 2017-09-28
CGCTCAAGACGCTCAAGACGTCCCAAAGCACGGAGGTGCATTCACAGGTTTACTGGTTTGAGAAGCCAAATCTAGTGGTCGAGGTGCCCGCGCCCGCGTCGTCGTCGCTCGCACCGGTGCCCGCGCCCGCGTCGTCGTCGCTCGTGCCGGACACGCGGCCGGGCTCAAGCGTCCGCGCCTCCTCGCCCCCGATCGTGGCGGGCAGCTTCCAGATCCACGTCAAAACGTTGACGGGCAAGGAGCTCAAGTTACGGGTGATCAGCTCGATGACGATCGTCGATGTCAAGTTTTTGATCCGAGACGTGGAGGGCATCCCGGCGGAGCAGCAGAGCCTCATTTTCGAACGCAACGGCCTCGATGACGGCACGCTCGCCGACTACAACATCGAGGCGGAGTCGACGCTCTTCCTCCTACTATAGCTCCGCGGCGGCATGATGGACGCGTCGTCGGCACAGCGAGGCCTGGCCAAGACGTTTAAGTTATGAAGCCCAGTGGCGGCGAGCACGAGGTCACGTGGACCTTCGAGAGCCTGAACGACGTGGTCGCGCGCGTGAAGGAGATGGACGAGGACGAGGACGAGGACGACGGCGCGTGTGAGCGGCGCGCCGGCGAGGACGACGTGTCCTTTATCTCGCGCTTCCAGGCCGAGCTCGCCGCGCGCCCGCCGAACCCGCCGAAGAAGCAGCGCCGCGCGTGAGCGGCGCCGGCCGAGGCCGAGCTCGTGGAGCTGCTTCGGCGCGAAGACGCGGCGCGGCGGGCGCCGGCGACGCAGCGGTTGATGGAGGAGGCGGAGCGGAGCGGCGCGAGCGACTGGATCGAGGTCGCGGCGGCGGTGCAGCGGCGCGTGGCGCGCGAGTCGTTAGCCGTTGAAGCGAGCGAGAGAGAGGTGGACGCGCGGGTCGCGGCGATGCGGTATGCCGCGCAGCGCCACCCGGAGATCTGCTACTGGGTGCGGTTCAACCGCGCGCGCGTCGGCGACCTGTGCGAGGGCGACGTCGCGCCGGACGTGCGTCTGTGGCGTCTCGACGGCGCGGCGACGTCGCTGCTCGCGGATCGCGACGAGGCCAAGCCGCTGGTCGTGATCTCGGGCTCGCTCTCGTGACCGCCGTTCCGCCGCATCGCGCCGGAGATCGACGCCATGGCGCGGTCGCCGGCCGGCGCGGCAGCGGCGAACTGGCGCTTCGTGTATGTGGCAGAGGCCCACGCCCAGGACGGGTGGCCCCTGCGGTCTGCGCGCTTCGCAGTTGATAATAAGCCGGTGGTCGTCGACCAGCCGCGGACGCTCGCCGCGAGGCTGGCGCTGGCGCGCCGCTTCGCCGCCGAGTATGGCGTAGCGTCACCGATGTACATCGACGACCCGGCAACCGAGGCGTTCGAACGCACGTATGCTCCGTGGCCGCTGCGCCTCTACGTCGTTCGCGGGGCGACGCTCAGCTGGATCGCCGAGCCCGACGGTGCTACGTTCGAGCCGGTGGTCGCGCGCCTCCGTGCCATGTTCAACCTCGAGTGAGGCTCTTCTCCTTCGCGACTCATGACGGCGCGTGGTGACTATACACTGGTCGCCACGGGCCCGACTCCGCGAAGGTGCTGGTCTCCTCCTCCTCAATCCCTCCAGTGTACACTAAGAACACCAAATCAAACACAAGTCTTACAGAGCCGCGGTGGCTACTCCCCCGCCCGCTGCAGCCGGATCAGCGCGGCCGGCACGTTGTCCTCCTGGTCCCCATCATCATAATCTATGTCGTAGGTCCCGTCGCCGTGGTCGCTGACCACGCGACCGGGGTAGAAGACCAGTCCTGATTTCCACCTAGCTGCTACTCGCGCACCCGCTTTAAGACCGGGCGGCCCGCGCACGGCCGGGAGGTCTTCCTCCTCGTCGTCGTCGTCGTCGTCGTCTTCCTCTCCCCAGAAACCCTCGTACGCCTCCTCTTCGTCCTCCTCGTCGTCCGCCACGGGATCTAAAGCAGTGCACGTCACGGGCCGCGTCGGTTCGTCCGTGATAAACGCTGTATGAGAGCACAGCACGTGCGTCGTGACCTTGAACAGGTAGTGGCACGTCCGGTCCTCCACGATACTTACTAAAGCATTCGTCTCCCCACAAATAAACCGCGCCGTCATCGACCGCTTCCGCTCAACCCCGTCGCCGTCCACGTCGCAGGGGGTTCCATTGTCGTACTCGACCTCGACGCGCGCGCTTTCCGAACCGACCGCCTCGACGACGACCACGTCATTTGTTGAAGACCGCCTCGATGCCATCCTATCCCCCAGCGCGAACTCGGCCGCCACTTTCGCTTTTTTCCGCCCGTCCACGTCCGTCGTCTCCACGTGGAACTGCCGCGCGTGCGTCCCGTAGCACAATTCGAACGACCACCAGCCCTCGTGGCGCTGTAAACAGGTGCCATCTAATGCTTTGAGCAGCTCCTGGGCCGAGGCGTTTTTGGGATCGGGCGCGTCGTGCACGCATAACGCGGGCGAGCACACAACCACTTCATATTTACAAAGCTCCGTCTCCTCGACACTTACTAAATAGGCGGCCTGCCTCCGTTTTCGTCGTTTGTCCGGCTCGCAGCACCGGAACGTGACGTTCGATGCGCGATGGCTCTTGGTCTCGTGGCAGATCTGGCCGTCCGCGTCGAAGACGTCCCTCGCGAGAGAGGCGTCCGGCGGGGCTTCTGTTACAGCCAGGTCGCCCTTGACTTTGGTAATTGTGTACCCGCCGAGGGACCAGTCCGGGTCGATCTTGCCCCCCTGCGCGTGGAACTGCCGGATCTGCCACCGGTGGCACCACTCGTAGGTCCACCAGCCCTGGCTCAGCTTCGCGCACTGGCCGTCCAGCGCCGCCATTAAATTCGCGAGGGTCTTTGGCCTGTCCGGTTCTTGACTTTCCTGGACCTGGCTGGCCAGCCGCGCCTCGCCGGCCTTGCACTCGTAGCGCGCGCCCGACCGGCTCCTCATATTGAGGCCCGCCCAGCTGTTCCGGTTCGACAGCAGTTCCAGCGTGAGCTCGCGCGGGTCCTTGGCGCTCGCCAGCACGAGGAGGGCCGCGACGGCGGCGTGGCGGCGGGAAGTCATTGACAGCACTCTCTGGCTTTTTGCTCGTAGGAGAGACGCGCGCGGCGGTCTTCGTCTCTGGCAGCGAGGTGCAGTGTAGATCGATCCTCGCCACGCCAATAAGGTTCGTTCCAGTGGCGCAAGCCGTGCTATGGTCGACGCTTGGCTCTGCGCACAAAACCCGTGAGTTAAAAAAATCCGAGCCAAAGGCTCACTCGCACATTACGTGGCATACAAATCGCTACGAGGACGTACAGCTCGCACACAGCATTTATCGTTGGGATGTGTGGCTCCGCCGGCCTGACGGTCGGCGCCAGCGCCGTGGGAGCGCATGTTCGAAAGGCGGGCTGTCCCGTGGACCAAACGAAGCCCACGAGCTATGCGACGGGCACCGGTAAGACGGCGAAAAACGCCGACGCCTACCCCGCAGTGGTCCAAAAACAGGACGCGCTCTCGCTCGAGACGCGGACGTTCGGCGTGTCAAGACTGCGGGGCACGCACTGCGTCTTCGACGGGTGGATGGCGAAGCCCACCTGGGCGAAAGCGGCGAAATCGGTAAACGGGCGATGCGCCATTGTAGTGACGTCCTTCATCGAAGGAATCACCTGCCGGAGGCCGGACGATAAAGTGTTTTTCATTTTGGCGCTCGCGATCGGCGACGATAGCTTCGTGATCCTGACAACGGACGCCAAGGATACGTCACTCCTGGGCGAGCGCGCTCGCAAGAGCGAAGGATTTGGCTCCGGCCGCTGTCCGCTCTACGCCGACGGCGCGCAGGCGGCGAGGTGGTGCGCGGCGGCCTCGGCCGAGGACCCCGAAGCCGTCGCTGCGAGCATAGAAGCTGAGGCCAAGGCGAACGCGCTCGGATTGGTCACTGGTGCGGCCAAGCGCGGCACCGTGACGCAGAGCCGGACGCTCCAGGACTTTGGGGGGCGCCGAAGAAGAAGCTCAAGGTTGAGCCGGCGGTAAGGGCCGAGTTTGCCGCAGCGGTAAAGAAATGGGACGGCGCGCCGAAGAAGAAGAAGGCCAAGGCGGAGGCGCCGGCGGTAAAGGCCGAACCTACGGCAACGGTGAAACCCGAGGCGCCGCCGAAGAAGGAACCGGCGGAGGTCATCGAGATCGACTGAATGTGTAAGTATGTTGCTTGTATTACTCTTTTTGGAGGATGGCACTGCCGTCGGGCGCGTCGCAGGCCCCCTGGACGCACGCCAGCGCGCGCAGCAGGCTCCCCGGCGTCGACCGGCCGGCGAGCCACCCGTCCGTGCCCGCCCCGGAGAGGCCGCGCGCCTCCAGCGCCTTCCCCGCGGCATTCACAAGCACCGCGCCGGCGTCGCCGCGGGCCGCACTGAGCTTGATGGACACGAGCCCGTCCCCACCAATAATGCTCGCCCGCTCGAAGCCCGCCGCCGGGTACCCTCGACTCACGCGGAACTCGACCCGCAACCCGGCGGGCCGCACACTGGACGCCACCCGGCAGTCGACCACGGCGTCCGTCTCCCCGAAGGCCACGCCCCGCACGTCGCACCTATGCTCCAGCCGGAACAGCTCCTTGGCGAAGCGCACGAGCTTGGAGGCGAAGAGGGACAACACGCCCACGTCGTCCACGCTCCCCGTAACTTCAAAGCCCTCATCGATCAAGGCCGCGCGCGGGTGGAGCCACGTCGCCGGCGCCGCAAATAAAGCCGCGGCGCACGCGTCGTGGGCGCGCTGCCGCCGCAGGGCCTTGAGCATCAGATCCCTGTCGTCGTCGATCCGTTCCCGGCGTCCAATCAATCGCGCGCCGTCCTCGACCACATCTACACTGAGCCACGTCCCGTACAAGGCGTGGGGGAAATCCAAAGTACACGCGTCCCCTTCGAACCGCGGCGTCCACGGCTCCAGGCCGGCCGCCAGCTTCGCGGCAACGGACGCGCCCCAGTCCCGCACGGCCCCGACGGAGCCGCTCCGTCTCTTGGAAGAGTCCGCGTGCTCCGCGTCCTGTCTCAATCGCTCGGCCTGCGCGTCAACCAGGTCCGCGGCCTTCTCGCGCTCTTTCCACAAAGCGGTGCGGTCGCGCACTTGTTTCTCCCGCTGCTCCACGTCGAGACGCGCCGCCTCAAAAGCGTGCGCGGTCCGCGCGGCCGTGTCCGCGACCGCCGTCAAGACGACCGTGGCGCCGAAGACCTGGGCGGCCGCGACGACGTTCTGGGCCACGTCGGGCGCGACGCGCGCGGCGAGCTCGACGCTCGCTCCCTGGGTCCGCAGCGTCGCGGCCGAGCGCTGGCGGCACGCGTCCGCCGCCTCGTTGATCTTAACCGTTGCGTCCCGCAAGGCCTGGGCCTCGGCGCGGGCGGCCAATGTCGCGGCGACTAAAGCGCCGTCGTCGTCGCCACCACTCAAATCAGCCGCGGCGAGCGCTATTCCAAGCCGCCGCCCGGTCTCGTCCGCGTCGAAGTGGCTTGCACATAACTGTTGGGCCGCTGGCGCCAAGGCCGCGTCGTCGAGCCCGAGCGCCGCCAGTAACTGCACAGTGTCCACCTCAGCGGCGTCCTCCATGGTGACGTCCGCCTCCTCCGCGAGTTGCGGTGGCGACCGGACCGCGGCGAGCATGGCCCCCAGATCCGCTTCCAGTTGCACCGTCTCCGAGGGCCTCGACACATTTCGGAGCGGCAGGGCGAGTAGATCCCCCAGGTGATCCTCGAGCGGCATCGTCTGCTGCGGCGTGCCCCGATCGCTCGGCGAGGCCTCCTCCACGACGGGCGACAGCTCCGTGTGCTTCACACCAACATCCCCGGTCGGCTCCATGGCCTGCGCCCAGCTGCGCCGGGGCGGCGCCACGGCCCCGTCCGAGTCCGCGCTCGACGTGTCCGAGGCGTCGTCGTCCACGAAGATGCCCGAGGCTCTCCTAGGGGACGTGAGCGGCCGCGGGCCTCGTGTATCCCCGTGTTGTATGGTCCACCGCGCCAGAGCGGCGGAATTTTCAATAGTGTGCCGCCTCTGGGAGGTCGGGGGTGGGCTTGTGGTCCGCTGTGGGGCCGAGGCGCGCCGCTCCGCGTCCAGGGCCACTTCGCGGGTAGGCCTACTCTTCAGAGCCGACGGCGGGTCCGAGCGCTCGAACTCGAGCATGGAGCTCCCTGCCGCGAACGTCACGTCCTTGGGCGTCGTGGGCCTCCTCTTCTTGGAGCTCGAGAGGCAACTCTTCAAACGGGCCTGGACCTCCGGTGATCGCGGCGCGAAGTCCGCTTCCAAAGCTAAGGCTTCGGCCCGGCGCCGCGCGGCCACGGCGAACTCGTCCTTGCTTGGTGGTGTGCGTTGTAATAAGGACCCTTCCTCTTCCGGCTGGCCTCTAAAAGGCAAATGGGCCGCCGCGGACACGAATTCTAATCCGGTACGCGCCACGCCGGGGCTCAATGAGACATCACCTAACAACTCCGCCCGCGTGCCCAGCAGTTCCTCGTAGGCGCGCGCGCCCGTGCCCTTGGGGGGCGGCGCCAGGCTTTGGCGGGGTTGCGCCTTCCGCTCCACGGCCTGCCGCAGGGCCTCGAGCTCGCCTTCCGTGGCCGTTTTATCAGTGCCGTCATCAGTTAAGGGCGGGCCAGCCCAGGTGCGGTCGTCGTCGCCGGGCGTGCCCGGGCCGAGGGCCCGCTCCAGCGCGCGCACCGTCTCGACGTCGGCCGTTTTTCTCCGATTGCCTTCGGCGGGCGAGAGGCCCACGAACGCCTCAAGCGCGGTCGCGGCCGAGGGGCTTAGCGTCTCGCGCGGCGTCTGCGCGGACCGGCGCCGGCCGCCGCTCCGCTGCCGCGGCGACGCTTGCGCGCGCTTGCGCTTGCGCGCGTCGTCGTCCGGCTGCGTGTTCTCGCCGAGGGGGCGGGCGCCCGTCGGGGCGTCGGCGTCCGCCATGGCCGCGTAGTGCGCGGCGGCGGTGGCAGTGGCTGCGGGCGTCCGTTACAGGCCGCTCGTGTGACTGGTTGCGTCGCGCGACGCCTTTTTTAAGGCGTACGCGGTTTTGATGCTAAAACGGTTGTTGCAATACCGGGGCGCGAAAAGCTGCGGCTGCTGCTCGGCAACGGCTCTCCAGGCTGTCCGAGCGTAGAATAAGAGCAGTGATGTCGCTCGATGTGGAGCAACACTGTCGTTTGCGCTCAAAACGATCGTTTTTTGGCAAATACAATCTACGGGTTTTGAACCCAGGACGTGTCCCGCAACAGCCCCCGCCAGGGCTACGGAGCCCCCGCCACAGCTCCCGGAGCCGCACAAAGTCACCCTTGCCGCGAAACGCCGACAATTTTCATTTTCGGGCGCGGCCCAGCGAGTGTCCGGGAGCCGTCCCCGCAGCGCTACCAGTGCACAGCGACGTCTGCAAGCGGCAGCGGCCGCGGCCGAAAGTGAGCTTCCCCGCACTCTTTGATTTTCGCCTCGCGCATCAAAGTTTACTGCGCCAAGCTTAGCAGCTGCAAAGAATCAAGGGAATGGCACGCGAGGGCGTCCGATCCCCCGGCGCGGCGACGGCGCCGGCCAGCACGGCGAGCGGGCGCGCCGCGGCCGCGGGCAGCTCTTCGACCCCAGTCCTCGATTCGGACGGCATGCCTATTCAAGCGCGGCCCCGCGCGGCCGCCGCCATGGACACGACCTCCATGGACACTTCGGACACACAAGCCTTAGCCGCAAGTGACAACACGCCCCAGACCCCGGCGCCGCAAGTTCTGGTGGACGCGCGCGCGTTCGCGGCGCTTGCTGCGGAGGTCCATCGGCGGGTGGATACTGTCGAGAGACGTTTAGACAGAACATTGCAGGACGACGGCAGTGCGTTGCGCGTGTGGCTGCAGATGTCCCTGGACGCGCAGTCGCAGCGCATCCGCGTCCTGGAACGGCAGAACGGGGCCCTCGTTGAAAGAGTGCAGGCCCTGGAGGGCGGCCCCGTGCCCAACGGGCGCACGTCGGCCAAGCAACGGGACGGGGCGCGCGTGCCGGCGACGGCGTTACTTGCGAGAAGGGCGTTGTTGGGAGAAGACGTAAGTAACGAGCTCAAGGGCGACGAGCACGAGTGGGGCGACACGGACGGTGACTACGAGTACGTGGGCCAGCCCATCTGCCGGACGTTTGACGGGAAAGTTGTTATAGGCAAGGTCACCGGCTTCCTCCGCCAGCTGGCGGGCCCCCCGGTCTGGCACGCCTGTCATGATGATGGTGATAGTGAGGACCTGGAGCACGACGAGGTCGTGCAAGGTCTACGGGCCTTCGCCGAGTACGCCGCGGCCACTTCTAGAAGAGCGCAGCGGGACCGTTTTGCAAGACTGGCAAATGATCCTTCTATGAGGGTGCCCGACGCGTTAGGGGCGGGGTCATTTGACCAGGCGGTGCAGGCGTGGACTACGAGTACGAGGTCGCGCGTCGTGCTGTTGGAGCGCTTGCGGGCGCACTGCTCGCGGCACGAGGGCGCGCGCGTCCAAACCAGCTTCTTCTTCGAGCTGCCCGTGGATACGCAGCGCTACGGCGACTACGAGAGCCGCGTGAGCTCCAGTCCGATCTGTCTCCGGGACATCGGAGATAGATTACATGCGGGCACGTACACTACGCCCGAGCACGTCGACGCGGACCTGCGGCGCGTCTTCCAGAACTGCCGGGACTACAACCCCGAGGGGTCTGTTGTCAGGGAGTTCGGCGACGCTTTGGCGCGCCTCGCCGAACGGTGGGTCGCGGATTACCAAGCGTGCGTCGCGCTGGTGGGCGAGGCGCAGCTCTGCGTCGACGCGCGGCCCTACGCTTCCTTATTAGCGGCGGGCTGCGGCCGCTGCCGCCAGCGGGGCTGCCCGGACTGCGCGCAGGGGCTGCCCGACCTGTGTGTGGCGCGCGCGTGTTCGGAGACCGGCGCCGTCCTGAACGTGTGCGCCTTCCTGCCGGCTGTCGGGTTGAACAGCGTGTGCGCCCTCGTCGCGGCGCGGGGCGCCGAGCAGGGCTCGGCCGCGGCGCGGGCCGCCGCGCCCTTCAGCGGGCCGCCGCCGTCGGCGCTGCTCGCGACGCCCGCGCGGCCGCCGGCGCCGCCGCCGCGCAAGCGCGCGCGGGACCCATCGTTGGACAAGAACGGGCGGGACCCGAACGGGCACCGCCCGGGCCGGTCGGCGCGGGCCTTCTCGGCCGACCTCTAGTTTTGGCGGCCTTTTCCGAAGCACCTTTCTCTCCTTTCTGGTAGGTATGTTTCCTTAATGCCCTTTCCGTACCCATAGAAGCGTCATGGCCGCGCAGGTTAGACGGGTTCCGGAATTTTGCCAGCCGTGCCAGTTCCCAGCTCTGGGAGAGGCTCCCTGCGGACGGAGACAGTTGCGCAGTTGCGGACTGTAGCTCCGATAACTACGCCAGCCGATAGCGCGACACGCGCTGCACACGCTAACCTCCCAGCTGGAGCAACTGCAGACCTGAAACCCGACGCGGCTGCACGCACTCGACGCGACACACCGGTCGCATGAATTCCCTCGACCACTGGCAGCGCCCGACGCCCCCGGACAGCAGCAGCAGTTTTAGGGACGAGGCGGTGCCCGCCGACGACTGGCAGCGCCCGGACGCCCCGTCCCAAACCAGCAGCAGCCGCCCGGCCTGGGACCAGGCCGCGGCCATGGACGCGTCGAACAGCGGGTCCGACGCGCCGAGCGGCGGCGCCGCGATGCCCACGGAGTTCCGACGACCGTCGACCGCCAATGGCTCGAACGAGCAGGCCTTGCGGGAGGGCTTCACGCGGGGAAGGGTCGTGTGGTTCGGTTCTACAGACAGCTGGCGGGAGGACTGGTGGTTCTACGTGGCCAACGAGCACACGCTCATCTCTATATGTAGGGGCCACGCGATGCACCACTTCGAAAGGTTTGATCGGATCTGTTATTTGTGCTGCGTGATTTGTTTCACGTTGTTTTTGTCGGCGCTGGTGCAGAACAAGCACCCGCCCCACAACGGGTTGGTGGAGTACGGCGTCTATATTACATTAGCATCAATAGCGTTAGTGGCGTACGACGCCCTCCTCCGCTTCATGGCCACGTGCCCCTGTATCCAGCCGGGCGGGTGCTTGCACGGGGCCTGCTGGTTGTGTCGAGACTGCTGCATCGACGCGGGGAAGCAAGGGTTATATATTGTGTCCATCTGCTCCTTCGGGTTCCTGATCGCGGGCATCGTCCTCGCGGCCACGGCGGACGTGGACCCGGGCATGTACTTTTTTACGTTCATGCTCATGCGCGTCGGGAACTATTTGGCGGAGTTCGCGCCGCTGGGCTACTACTTCTACTCGAGGCGGGAGAAGCAGAAGCCGTACTGGCTGGACAACGAGGTCGGGGGCGCCTACCCCTACGGCTTCGGGCTACCGGACCCCATTTATGTCAGAGATACGCGCTACGCCAAGCAGAGCGAGGGCTACTGGCCCGGCGAGGACGTCGAGAACCCGATGGCGCGGCGGTCCTCGAAGAGTTTGCGGGCGAAGCGCGCTGAAAGTAGTGCGGCGCGCCAGCACAAGATCGAGCTGCTCGAGCGCGCGCGGGCGCAGGTCCGCGGCGACGTCGCGGCGCGGAAGCCCGGGGCGTCCGCGCCCCGCACCCGGACGCCGCCGCGCGACGACGCGCTGGACGCGTTCGGCCGGCGCTAGACTGTACGTTAAGATACCTTCCCTTGTCTTACCCGTACCACCAATCCTCGCGCTTGCGACACTGCGGCGGGATCTTGCGGCCGCGCATGTAGCCTGCGTGTGAGGAAATGTGAGTCGCGCGTCACCCCCCACGCCGTCGAGCAGCAACAATGTCAAGCTGTCCCAGGACGCCGCGGCGCGCCGTTGATATCCCGCGCGCGACTCCTATCGCGCGAGTCGAAGACCTGGCCGACGTGCTGGTAGTTGTCCGGGCGCTTCGTGGGGAACGGTTTAGAATTGGGGTACTTGCGGCACGTGTACGCGTCGTGGGCCAATTGGGAGTGCTTGACGCGGGGCCAGACGACCTCGTTCAAAAACTGGAGGTCGCCGCCGTAGCCCTGCTTGTTGGCGAACTTGCGGATGTGCTCGGCGATGCCCCCCGGGATGCACCCCTTGGTACCGCCCCAGAGCCCGCCGTTTAGGGGCCGGTCGTGGTTCGGGTGGTCGCGGATCGTATGCACCTTCTCGCCACTGCGCATCCACTCGGCCACGGCGTGCGCCTCTCGCGCGTTCAAGCGCGAATCCGAGTCCCGCACGATAAACCGCTCCACCGTATCGTCGTCCGCGACCAAAAACCGCCAGAACATGCCCGCGATCGCGCCTTTTGTGGTCTGCGACCCCTTGGACATGAGGACGAGCTCGGCGCCCAATTCCTTCAACTCGTTAAGGATAGAAACGGGCACGTCCTCCCTATGATAAAAGCGCGCCGTCCAGCCCGGGAAAATGGTTTTGACGAGCTCCGCGTTTCTGATTGCACCTTGGTTGTACTTGGGGTCCGTCCCATACAGGCCGTAGCTCACCACGCATTTAGTTGTGCACGCGACCTCGGCCGGCGTGGTCAAGAGAGCGGTCTGTTCCTTCTCTACAATAATTTGCGCCGTTTTCGCCTTTTCTAGGTCCTCATCATTTAAATACTGCACGACGAACTGCGCGTAGCGATCATTTTTGTTTCCGCCCTGGGCGTTGTTTGGCTTGTTGCCGTGGCCGCGGACCGTGTTCGAGTCGCGCAGCTGGCCGTCGACGATGACCGTGATCGCGCCATTTGCAGCCACGGCCTTGAAGCTCTTGCCGTCCTGCCGGAAGTCGCAGGTGGGCAGCGTCCGCTTTCCCGGGTCTTGGACCACCGCCCGGACGACCCAGCCCAGCCGACGCGTCGGTGGCACCATCTCCACATACAAGTTGTTCGCCAGACTTTTTAACCGGAGCGTGTCCGGGGCCCCGCCCTGCGTCACCTCGAAGACGGCCTCGACGCCTTCGGTCTGCACAGCGTCGCATCTTAACCAGGTGGACTCGTCGCCCTCGGCGTCGCCCTTGTTGCCGTCCTGGGCGCGCACGACCAGGGTACAACTGGCCGCCGCGTTCCGCAGCCGCGCGTGGCGCTTCTTGACAATACCCCGGAGCGCGCGGTCGGTGCCGGCGGGCTCAATGGCCGCCGCGCGCCTCGGCGCCACGCGGCGCGCGGCGCGGCGCGCCTCGTACTTCTGCGTCGCCGCCTCGGCGGCGGCCGCCGCCGGGTCGGCCGCCGGAGGGCCGGCCGCGGGGAGCTCCTCCGCCGGCAGGCCGACCGACGCCGGCGCGGCTGCGCGCGCCCGCGCCCCCGCCAGGATCCGCGCCTGCTCCGCCTTCAGGGCGGCCGTCTGCGCCCGGAGCCGCTCGATCTCCGCCTTCTTCTCGGCGAGGGCGCGGTCGAGCGACGCGTGGCCGCGGTCGCCCGCGCCCAGTATCTGCGCCGTCGCCGCGTCGTAGGCGTGCGGCAGCGCGTGCACGACCCGCCAAAAGGACCACCACGTCGCGTCGGCCGCGGTGTCCACATCGGTACCCGGACGCTGGGCCGCGCGCGCCATGCCCTGTTCCTTGGAAAAAGCCACGGACGCCTGCGTGTTCTGCACGCTCACGACGCCGCAGAGGAGGACGACACCCGCGATGGCAGCCACGAGCCCGTGATTATTCGCGCTGCCGCGCGGGCGGTGAGTGCTGCCCATCTCGGCAGCCGCTCCTCCTATGCTTGCTTTTAGCACAGCGCCGCGGAACCCGTCGAGGTAGTAACCACCGTCTATGACTCAGGGCGCGATGTCCAACTACAGCAGCGCGCGATGTGGATGACTATAGTCAATTCAGCGGCGCGCAATCGAATCGAAGCGCAAAAACGTGCGGGTTTGACAGAGCTTATTTTTCAAGTTCGAGGGCAGCCGTGACAGCACATGTCGCACTCGCTCTGCAAGACGTGCAGCGCGGAGTGGTCCAGAGAACGCAGAGACTTCGCCCTGGACGAGTATGATGGGCGGTGGGTGCGCTATTTCGGCAGCTCAACGATTTTCAAGGACTGCCGGCATTACCTGGCGTTCCGCGGGATACTTTTCGCGGGCATGCTGGCCATTACGGTGGCATCCATCACGATCGAGCAATTTACCGGCAAGGGCCGATGCTGGCCCATTTATTTGACTCATCAAGGAGCATTGATCGAGACCGTATATCTGGGACTGGCCTTCGCCACTACCGCCAAAGCTTTCTATTTCAACGATGTGGAAGGCACGGCGGACGCGCCGGAGCGCACGCCGTGGTACTGCCGGGCGGCCTGGATTTTACAAGGTGTAGCGCTGCCGGCGTCGTTCCTTATCTTCGTGTTTTACTGGGGCCTGGTGTACGACGGCACGTTGTTCCCGATCTCCCCGTTTACGCACGGCGTCAATTTTGTGCTCATGGTATTAGACCAGGCGTTCAGTAACCAGCCCATGTATCTTATTCACGGCCTCGCCTTCATGGTCTACACGTTTCTGTGCGTCGTGTGGTCATATGTTCACTTCGTAACGGGCCTAAAGAACTGATCGAACGACCGCTACATCTACGCGTCGCTGAACTGGAAGTACGCGTCCTCGACGAGCAAACTGGCCGCCGTGATCCTCTTCGTCGTCGCACCCTTCTTCAACGTCCTCTTCTGGTGCTGCTTCTTCCGGCGCATCAGAGGCGTGGCCGAGACGCCCAAGGCGCCGGCTGCCGCCCGCGGCGAGGCGTGAGCGCCTCGCGGAAATTCTACAAGTTCTCACGAACGCCATTGACGCGGCCCTCTACCCCCCACACGTTTCTTCGATTAAGATTTAGACCTTCTTGAAGACGAGCACGCCGTTGTGGCCGCCGAAGCCCAAGTTCTGCGTGATGGCCACGTCCACGCTCATCGCCTCGGAGCCGCTCGAGACGTAGTTCAGGTCGCACTCCGGGTCCGGGGTCTCCAGGTTGATCGTCGGCGGGCACGTGTCCCTCTTCACCGCCAGGCACGTGAGGACCGTCTCGATGCCGCCGGCCGCGCCCATGGTGTGGCCCGTGGCGCCCTTGGTGCTTGAGATGCGGAGCTGGGCCGCGTGCGCGCCGAACACCGTCTTCAGGGCCATCGTTTCGAACTTGTCGTTGTACGCGGTCGACGTGCCGTGGGCGTTCACGTACTGCACGTCGGCCGGTTTTAGTTGAGCGTGCTGTAATGCCACATCCAGGCACCGCGCGAGACCGGCGCCCTCCGGCGCCGGCGTCGTGATGTGGTGCGCGTCGCACGTCGCACCGTAGCCCGCGAGCTCCGCGTAGATGGACGCTCCTCGCTTTTGGGCGTGGGCGAGACTTTCTAAGACCACAACACCCGCGCCCTCGCCCATCACAAAACCCGCCCTATCATTGTCGAAGGGCCTCGATGCTTTTTCAGGAGTATCATTATACTTGGCGCACATGGCCTTCATGGCCCCGAAGCCCCCGTACATCAGCGGCGTCATGGCCGCCTCGGACCCGCCGCAAAGAACGACGTCGGCGTCGCCCCTTTGAATGGCGAGCATCGCCTCGCCGATGGCGTGGGTGCCGGATGCACACGCACTGACCACTCCGAAGTTCGGCCCCCGGCAATTGAGCTCGATGCCGACGACCCCACTTGCCGTGTTCCCCAGCATGGCGGGGATCGCAAAGGGCGAGACCTTCCGCGGACCCCGCTTCTGCATCCTTTCCATCTCACTCTCGATGGTCCCGATGCCCCCGAACGCCGAGCCGATCATGACGCCCACGCGGTCCGGGTCGTGGTCCTTCAACCCGCTGTCGTCGTACGCCTGTCTAGCCGCGGCCATGGCCAAGTGGGTATATCTATCATTCGCGTTGGCCGTCTTGGGCGAGGCGAACCAGGCCTTGCCGTCGAAGTCTCTCACTTGGCAGCCGACCGTGCTCCCGAACCGCTCCACGTCGTCAAAGGCCGTGACGGTCGCGACGCCCGTCTTCCCGGCGCAGACGTTGCGCCACGTCTCCTCGTACGTGTTGCCCACGCCCGTCAGGGCGCCGACGCCAGTGACGACCACTCTGGGCGGGGCGAGGGCATGGCTCGCTGCTATTACCACAGCTGCCGCGAGACGCCGCCGTGCAGCCATGGTGGGATCCAGGAGCTGTTAGCAGGAGTTTGCACACGCTGCGAGCGAACAGTGGCTAATCAGAAGCCTGTCCGACCCGTACAACAAGCGAGTATTGCAGCCGCGCAGAGGTCAGTGCCCGAGCCGTGCCGCGCCGCGCACTGCAGCTTGCGGTTTTGACGGCGCCAGCAGATGGCTCTGGATACTCGTGTACGGGACGCTCTTACGTTTCTGGAGCGGTGGCGGAAGACGCATACAACGCGTGAAACCCGCACGAAAAACCCGTTTGTGCGCTGCCAAAAATGCCAAGCGCCAAAGGCATGCATTACGCTGCATTACGCGCATAGCTGCACGCACGGACGGCATCGATTGCATCGATTCGACGTATGGAGCGCGGACGCAGCCGCGGACGCGCCCGCAGAGGCCGCGGTCGAGGCAGAGGCAGAGGTCGAGGCCAAGACCGCGGCAACGAGATCACCGCGGCGCTCGCAGCGTTTGCCAACCGGTTCCCGCCACCGCCCGGCCAACGCCTCCTGGAGCGCGTCGACGACGACACCGCGTGGCTACCCACGTCGCTCTCGGCGCGGGACCGGAGCCGCGCGCACGGCGTCTGCGGAACCTTGGGCCTGCACCACTGGAGCGAGGACGTGAGCGATGGCGGGCGGCGGTGCGTCGCGTCGCGGCGAAGCAGGCCGGACCCGCACGGCGCGCGCACCGCCGCGGAGGTCGCTGCGTTGGCTTCGGCGCGACTCACGCGGCCGCAGCACGCGTGGCCGGTGCCGCGCAACGACCTGCGGCGCGTCGCCAACGACGCTTGGGAGAAGTTCGACAATGGCGCGTGGGCACCGTGCGCCGGAGGCGTTGAGGCGTTGGAGCACGCGCGCGCGACCGCCTCGCTCCTCGAATCCGGCCCGCCGCGCCCCGCGCCGGCAGCACGGCCGGCCCAGATTCCGGTCACATAAGTCGAAACGCCGGCCGCGCTGCGGGCGATGGCGCAGCAACTCGAATTGTCGAAGGCGATTGCCATAGACATAGAAGCCCATTCTGAGCACTCCTACGAGGGCTTTGCGTGCTTGCTGCAGATCTCGACGGCGGCCCAGGACTACGTCGTCGACTGCGTGACACTGCGGTCCGACATCGGACCGGCGCTAAGAGCGGTCTGCGCCGACCCGGCCGTCCGGAAGATTTTTCACTCGTGCGAGGGAGTTGACATCCCGCGTTTAGATCGCGACTTCGGGATCCGCGTCGTGAATTGCTCCGATACGCAATGCGCCGCCAAGTTCCTGAAGCTTCCCCTCGGCCTCGTCGACCTCTTGGTCGCTGGTGGCGTCGTAGACGCCGCATGGGCCGAGCGCGCCTCTGTTCTGAAGCGCCGTTTCCAGAACTGCGATTGGCGGGAGCGACCGCTCTCTTCCGACCAGATCGACTACGCGCGAGGCGACGCCACACATTTACTGGCGCTCGACGCCGCGCTCTGGAATAAGATAGCGGAGGCCCCCGCACTGGCCAGGGCAGCTTTCGCAGACGCGCAGGCCGCGCCGGCACGCGCGCTCTGGCGGCCGCCGCGCTCGTCGGCGCTCGCGGCCGACCGCGACAAGCGCCTCCCACGCGACGACCGGCAAGCCCGCCGCTTCGTCGATTTATATGCATGGCGCGACGCAGCCGCGCGCCTCGTCGACGAGTCGCCGCACGCGGTGTGCCCCGCGACGGCTCTCATTGCTTACGCAAAGCATGCGCCGGGCGAGGACGCGCTCGCTATCGCGTTCGAGCCGATCCCTCCGTATATTGCTTGCGACGCCTTTGGGCTGCGCGTTGAACTACTCGCGCGCATCGGGCGGTGGAATTAACTGTACTAGTATTCTTGTACTCATTACACAACACGTCGCGGAGGCGACTACAGCGTCTTCTGGATCGCGTTCTCGACGTACCTGTATAGAAATAGACCGGTGGGTGGTGTGATACATTCGAGAGACGCTCTTCGAGAGTAGGACGCTGTATCGGTACAAACACTCGTACACGAGCCAGCAGCCCTGGTCCGGGGGCCGCCGCTGCTGCTGCAGGGTCCAGAGGAACTTGCGCTCCTGGCCGCGATTCGTCTGGACGGTGACCATTGTCGTCGTGAGCGCGCCGCGCGTCTGCGTCGCGGGGATCCGGTTGCCCAGTTGGCCGCTCCACGACTCGTGATCCACGAGCTGCGCGAAGGTCGGGTTCCGCGCGTACTTGAGAAAGGCATCCAGCGAGCCGCCGACCGCCGCCCGGCACATGTCGCCGCTGAAGTTCCAGCACGTCCGCAGGCCCGCGTCCGGTATGGGCGCGTCGTTGTTGGCCATCGCGTTCATGCATAAAGCGACGACGGCCTCGTCGGAGTAGATGGGTTCAGGACACGGCACGCGGTCGTCCTGTTCCTTGGCTCGTCGGCGCACGCCGCGCCGGTCGCCGCAACGTGCTGGCTGCAGTGCTCCTGTACATATGCTCAGGGCTGCCAGCCGCAGTGATGATGAAATCATTTGAGTCTTGCTGAGCTCTGAGCAAGCTGAGCTCTGAGGGAGCAAGCAAACCGGAATCTCTACGACGTGGGCAGATCAAGTTCTCGAGACTCTCCCCAGCTCTCTGCGGCTTGATGAGTGCTTAGCTCTCAGATAGTCTCTTGCGAGCCATACTGCTACGCGCAAAACCCGCACAGATCGGGAGCTGTCGAAAGGGCACTCTGCCCAAGCCAGGAGCGAGTCCTGCATGCGTGGAAGAACCTCGTCGAACGCCTCGTCGCAACTTTTTGGAAAACGGGTTTTGCCAAAGCCGTCTCAGTCGCGCTCCGATAACGCCACGAGTGCTGTCAGGTTGCACTACTTACTGTGGCGTTTTGCCACCGCGCAGCCAGTACGGACATACGCTAAATATTAGACGCCTGCGCTGCGACGGCGCACGAAAAACCGCTCGAGCCATGTTTAGCGCTGGGCCTGTTGAGCACTCCGACGCGCGCTACATAGCGATACCTCGACGCGGCGCTGCTTCGCAAAACCCGCCGCGCGCTCCATAGACATACCTAGACGCGTAACCATGTCCGTCGCCAAGAAGGTCGAGGCCCTGCTCAAGCTCCCGGGCAACAACTTCTGCGCCGACTGCGGGTGCCCCAAGCCCAACTGGGCCTCGGCGTCCCTGGGCGTCTTCGTCTGCTTCAACTGCAGCGGGTTACATAGAGGCCTGGGCACCCATTTAAGTTTCGTGCGCTCCGTGAACATGGACAACTGGACCGAGAAGCAGTACAAAAAAATGAAGGAGTGGGGCAACAACAACGCGAACGCCTACTTCGAGGCCAAGCTGCCTGCCTCCTTGAAGAAGCCGACCCAGGACTCTTCGGTGAACGAGATGAACCGCTTCATCCGGGACAAGTACGAGATGAATTCCTATGTCCCAGATAACGGCAAGGGCGACCCGCGGCGCGGCGCCAAGCCCGGAAACCGGGCTAGGGCGCCGGAGCCGACGCCCGAGCCCGTCAAGAAGTCGAGCAAGCCGCGCTTGAAAACGGGAAGGAAGGCGGCGGTCGCGAAGCCCGCTAAAGCCGCGCCCGACCTCCTCTCCTTCGACGCGCCCGAGCCCGCGGCGCCGGCCCAGGCGTTCGCGGCCTTCGGCGCGCCCTCTCCGCCGCAAGCTGCGGCCCAAGCGCCGTTCGCGGCCTTCGGCGCACCGCAACAACCGCAAGCGGCGCCCTTCGACGCCTTCGGGACGGGCGCGCCGGCAGCTGCCGGCTTCGACGCCTTCGGCGCGAGCGCACCGGCACCGCCGGCACCGCAGCCCGCGCCGGCGTCGGCCGACGCGATCCTCTCCATGTTCAACGCGCCGCCGGCGATGCAGCGCGGCGGGCCCATGCCGATGCAGCGCGGCGAGCCCATGCCCGGCGGCTTTCCGGCGCAGCGGGCGGCGCAGGGCCGACCGCGGGGACCACCCATGGGCAATGGGTCGCGTCCGATGACGATACAACCGACCGCGCCGCAGCAGCAGATGGGCTTCCCGCCGCAACAACAGATGGGCTACGCGCGGCCGCCGCAACAGCAGATGCCGCGCGGTTACCCGCCGCAACAACAGATGGGCTTCCCGCCGCAGCAGCAGATGGGCTACGCGCCGCAGCAGCAGATGGGCTACGCGCCGCAACAACAGATGGGCTACGCGCGGCCGCCGCAACAGCAGATGCCGCGCGGTTACCCGCCGCAACAACAGATGGGCTTCCCGCCGCAGCAGCAGATGGGCTACGCGCCGCAGCAGCAGATGGGCTACGCGCCACAGCAGCAGGGGGGCTACGCGCAGCGGCCGCCCATGCCGCCGCAGCAAGGCTACGGCATGGCGGGCGGCAGGGGTATGCCGTCGCCGATGATGTCGCCGCGCGGCATGGCCGCGCCGCCGCGGCAGCAGGCGCACATGCCGCCGAAGCAAGACTCCATGCCCGGCGGCTTCGGGCCGGGCGGCTTCTCCTTCTAGGGTGGCGCGCGTGTTCCCCGTTAACTACAAGCTAGTGTTCTCGCCCGGTTTATTGAACTCAGGCTCGCGTTCGAAGAGGTTACTTAAGGGTCCGGCGCCGCCGGCGCGCCCGCGGCGGCGATCGTCCGCTGGACCAGGCCCTTCCGCGCCCGCGCGTCGCGGTCCTGGTGGCACGTCGCGATCAACGTGTCGAGGAACTCAGCGTTGCGCGCCGCCGTCGCGTCCAGCGAGGCAACCCGCTTGCGCAGCTGCTCGGCTTCTGTCGCGAGCGCGTCGTGGGCGTCGCTCGCGGCGCCGCCGCAGCACGCGTGGAGCGCCGCGACCGCGCACAGGAGCGCGTACAGCGTCGCGTGCGCGCCTAGCGGCGGGTCGTCCCGGGACACGGCGCGCAGGGCGTGCGCGCAGGCGTCGATCGCCTCGACGTCGTCCGCGGACGCGTCCGCGAGCGCCGCCCGGAACACGGCCCGGCAGCAGCGCTCCGTCGCCGCCCGCCACCCGTCGGTCGTGGGCGGCGGCAGCGCGCGCAGCACGGAGACGCACCGCCGCGCCGCGTCGCGCGACGCGCGGGGGTCGCCCGCGACAATATATATATCGCCGCCGGCGTCCGCCATCGCCCTCAGACAGGCCCGCGCGCAGTCGCGCGCGGCCGCGCCGCCGCCGGGCGCCGTCGCGACGTTCCCGTCGTGGGCGAGGGAGATGCACGTGGCGGCCAAGCGCTGCAGCGCCTCGTGATCAAGAAGGCGGCGTTCGACGCCCGCGGCCCAGGCGGCCAGCGCGCGGTCGAGGCGCCGGCAGGCGTCCTCGTCCGGCGCGACGTCCGCGTCAGCCACGTAGAGCGCGAGGACGGCGTCTATGACGCCCTCGTCAAGCCAAGGCCTTGGGAGCGCGTCCGGCGGGCGGCTTTGCGGGAGCGCGATGAGCGTCTCGAGCGCGCCGCGCGCGACCGCCGGCCGCGCGTCCAGGGCGCAGGTGAGCTGGAGCCACCGCGAGAGAGCCGGCGGCACGACGCACGGCTTCGCGAGCGCGTACAACGCGGCGTAGCGTCCGCCGAGCGCCTCGAGCAGGGCGTTGCGCGCCGCCGGCGTCTTTTTGGTACTATCATCAGCGATGAGCGCGGCGAAGGCCCGGGCGAGCTCGCCTTTCTCCTTAGCTACCGCGGTGCGCGCCCCGTCGAGCAAGGTTTCGGCCGCGGCCGCGTCGGGCGCGCGGACGCGCCGGCGCGTCGAACACCCCAGCATGACCTCCACGCCTGCGTCGCCGCCCGGCCGCGCGTCCACAGCCCGGAGGGCCGCCGCCGCCTTGGCGGCGCTGGACCCGGGCTTGCGCCGGATATAGTCCCAGTCGATCTGCACGGGTGCCGCCGTCGACGGCGCGGCGCCCGTGCTCTCCTCCAGGTCCGCGCGTGAGGCCGCGTTCAACGCTTGGAGCTGCGTGACGCGGGCCTCCGTCTTCGCGTCGGCGGCCATGACCTGGTCCAGGATGCTCATGCCCGCGGCCTTGGCCTTCTTCTTGGGCGGCGGCCGCGGCTTCGCGGCGCGCGGCGCGCAGAAGAGGTCGTCGTCGTCCGAGTCGGACATCCCATCTCCGCCTTTTTTTGGCATGGTCCTTGCTGGTGCTGACTGCGGGCCGTGCTTTGCTGCGCTTTGCCGGGTCGCAGCTATGCTCTATACGAGTGTCGCTAAGGTGCTCCAGTGATTGCTTGGGGCTATGCTCTCTCGATTTGTATGAACTCAAAGCAGCGAAACCCGTCTAATCCAACCCAAAACTACCCGCACGCACGCTTTTCGCAGGATATTAAAGGAATCCCTGTTGATGTTCATCCGAAAATGAATACTCTTGGGTTAATATTAGTTGACGATGGATAGGGATGGGGAGTGTCAGAGGAGACGCGCGCGCCAGATGATATGATGGATAGGGATGGGAAGTGTCAGAGGAGACGCGCCTCCACTGCGGGGAAGCGCCAGATGATATGATGAGTTTTTGGAATTCGACAAAGCGAACTGAGGAGTAGATGATGATGGCGAGTGGTGCTAGATGATGAGTTTTTGGGGCCTACTTCGTGCCAAATGCAACGAAGGCCTCGATGCGACGCCGCGTCTCCGCGCTGTCCGCCTCGAACAGGTTTACCTCGAGAAGCTGCTCCGGCGACACCAGGCACCGCACGAGCATGTTGTGGGCCTCGAGTAGCAGGCTTCCGTCCACGGCCGAGCTCCCCCGCGCGTGGCCGTACGTGTCCGCCTCGCGCAGCATGATCGAGTCCACGGACTGGCTCGACAGCGCCGCGAAGGGCATCGGGGACCGGGCCTTCAAATCGTTTCCCCGGACGCGCCTTTCCGCAACGGGCAGCCCCCCCGTACGCGCACGCCGCCGTACCCACTCCTTCCCGTTGCGCAAGGACAGGATGACGCGGACCCGGGGGTAAGCGGCGAATAGGAACGGGAAAAGATCCGCGGCCGGTGTGTCGAAAATGCCATCCCAATGGTCATCGAAGAGCGTATAATCAAAAGTGGCGCGCTCCTCGGCACTTGACCCGTACCGTTAACGGTACGGGTCACACAGGTCCTAGTAGGTTTTGCGCCACTAGCCCCTAGTGTGTTTTGCGCCGCTCGCCAGAACGCTGTTCT
>Ga0302122_10000620_pt1 | contig 22156 bp, 18 predicted proteins | sample CB21_SCM_MG_FD_203115 | JGI IMG/M metagenome (GOLD analysis project Ga0302122, IMG submission 203115) | Marine microbial communities from Western Arctic Ocean, Canada - CB21_SCM | ecosystem: Environmental > Aquatic > Marine > Oceanic | place: Canada: Western Arctic Ocean | collected 2017-09-28
GCATGGTCGAAATCAGCGTGCAGTCAGCAGCACGTCTCGATTTTCTGAAATCACCATCCCTGCACTAATGCCCCTCAAAAATTCTTTTTGGGTGCAACGCCTGTACCACTAGCTGTACCGCCTTGGCATAGGCGTTGTCGGAAAAGTAATTTTGCGCGCTTAGGTAGTCCATCATCCCGCCAACGAGTTAGGCGGGAGGCAGAGCATTGTTGGAAGGTCAGAACCACCCCCCCCCACGCCTCCGGTCAAAAACAATTTCACATGGGCGGACGACGCGGCAAAAGATTGGAGACGCTTCGCCTGGACAAAGCCGCTCAATCGCATTCCACCCAGTATGGTAACCTAGAGAACCGGAACGATAACACCAACATCCCGCGCCACAATGGCAATGTCGTTCCAAGTCGTTTCGTCGATCGGCAACCCATCAAGCAAGCGTTTAGCGCGACTTTTACGTTCGGGGTCGCCTGGCATCATCACCGCCTCCACCCCAGGTGCCGGTGGTGATGCTAGTACATGGTTTCGAAACTCGTGCATATCAGCCATCACGGTATCAGCATCGTCGAATAAACCAGGCTGCATGATAATCATAAACATGTTGTTGTGGATGCCTGGCGGCTGATTGCGTTCCGGTAGATGTGTACCACCGCCGGTAAGACCCCCACCAAGCAAGTCACAAACCAGTGCCAGTCCGTATCCTTTATGTTGGCCGAATGCTTGCAATGCCCCAAGCTTCCCTTCGTACATGACCGCAGGGTTGGTTGTCGGCCGTCCATCAGAATCAATCAACGCTCCTTCCTGGACCTGCTTACCGCTATTGTAAGCAATACGAACTTTACCCATTGCAATCTCTGTCGTAGCCATATCAAGAATGAACGGCGGTTCATCCCCTAGTCCAGGAATGGCCGTACAGTATGGATTGGTGAGGTAGCGTGCATCAGAGCCGCCAAACGGCGCCGCTTTCATACCTGAATAACCGTTAACGTAGTGAATGGAGATCAGACCGGCAGCCGCACACATCTCACCCCAGGCACCAATTCGCCCAATATGATGGGCGTCGCGCAATGCCGCGAGGACAAATCCATTTTTCTTGGCGCGCTTGATAGCGGTTTCGGTAACCTCATAACCTACTGCCTGTCCATAGCCTCGGTTACCGTTGAACACCATAATAGGGCCGGTGTCTTTAACAGCTGTAGGGCGGGTATTTGCCTTTAAGAAACCGGCGTCGAGGGCACGCTTATAGGCAGGTAACATACCAATTCCGTGGCTATCATGGCCCGCCAAATTGGCGTCGACCAGATTACGCGCAACGATGTCAGCTTCACCATCATCAGATCCCATGCCGCGCAGTATATCCGCGAGATAAGGTGTAACCTCGGAGACCGAGACATGCAGCGTAGGGACGGGTTTGTAGCTCATATATTCCTCCAGAAGGGCCGCATCAGACGGCCAATTTTCAGGTCTATACCGCAAATCTTCTCTGCGGTGTATCCCTTTGGACTTCGAAAATAGACCCTTGGTGGCGGCTGGGCGGAAGAGGCAGGCGTACGGGAACATTCACCATGCGCGGTGCAACCAACGGACTACCGGTGATCAATTTAGCATTAAAGGCATCCATATCGGTGATAGATTCAGTCAGCGGCCAAGCATCGGCAGCCCGCATTTGCATAAGCAGCAGCCGGCGTGGCTGGTCGGAGACGTTCGGAGCGGAGCCGTGCAAGGCGCGGACGTGATGAACAGTAATAGCCCCAGCACAACCCAATAACGGTTCCGCCGCAGCATAGATTCCCGTCGCCGCCGGGTCGGTCACAGCACCACAAAAATATCCTTCGTAATGATGGTCGTACACCGGTCCCCTGTGGCTGCCCGGCACCACTAAGAGAGGCCCATTGTCCATAGTCATATCATCAATCATAACGCCGACAGCACAAAGATCATCATTGGTATGGGGATAGAACGCCCAGTCCTGATGCCATTCGACGGGCGAACCTCCGCCACCCGACTTCATATTAAGTTTGCTCTTATCGTAGCGGACACCAGGGCCAATCAATCCCTCCATAACAGCCACGATACGCGGATGGTGGATCAGCGCCTGGAATGCATTGTCATGGAAGTCAGGGTCCTTGACACGCCGCACATGCGGATTCTCCGGAGTATGATCTTCCTCTAGATCGTAAACATCGTCGTGACAGATAACCTGGCGGGAGCCATCTATAAAACGGTCGATCCCGACGCGTAATCGTTCCAGATCTTCCTCGGATAATACATTTTCAATGACGAGGAATCCCGTCTCCCGGTATTGACGGAGCTGAGCGTCAGAAAGATCAGGCAGCGTATCCTGCGCCACCGCCTCAAGCGCCGACGACAACGAGATCATCCGGAGAACGCAGGCGCTCGAATGGGCTATTTCGCAATTCGCGTTGTTTTTCGAAAATGGATTCTTTGTTACTAAGACGTCGCGGGTAAGGCAAACGTACGGGCACTTCAGCCAACCTCGGCGCCAATGTCGATTCACCACAAATCATCTGTTTGTCCCATTCTTCTATTGTTGCCGGGCGTTCACCCAGAGGCCAAGCATCGGCAGCTGCAGCCGTAATGAAAAGCAACGGCCGATATTTTTCAGAAAGATTCTGTGCCGATGCGTGCAGGGTGCGCACGTGGTGGATATGAATATCGCCAGCCTTGCCGGTGAGAAGCACGGCCTTGGCATAAGCGGCGGGGCCGTCGAGATCGGTGATAGCGCCAGCGAACCAACCGTCCTGATGGTGATCGAAAACTTTGCCCTTGTGGCTGCCCGGAACAACCATCATGGGTCCGTTCTCTTCGGCCACATCATCCAACATGATGGCAAAAATACATAGATCATCATTGGTATGCGGGAAAAAACCCCAGTCCTGATGCCATTCTACCGGCTCGCCTCCACGCCCAGGCTTAAGATTTAGCTTCATTCCCTGCTTACGAATATTGGGCCCAAGCAGTTGCTTTAAAACAGCGATGACGCCCGGATGCTGAAGCATAGCCTCATAGGCGGGATCCCTTTGTTCGGGAATCTTAAGCCGGCGCAACCGTGGATTATCAGCAGTATGGTTGTCCTCGACATCGAAAACATCATCGGCCACGGTGACCCGGCGCGATTTTTCAATGAAACCATCAGTTACCGCGCGCAAATTCGCGGCTTCATCCGACGACACGATACCAGAAGCCACTACGTAGCCATTGTCGCGGTAAAACATTAATTTGCTTTCGCTTAACATGGCCTGTCTCTCCCAAGACCGACGGAATTAAATTCCCGAGGCATACTGAGGATTATTACGCCGTAGCCTGCGCTATTCAAGAGCCTCCCAGCAGACATTGAAATACATAAGCTAATCAAGCCAGCTGCCGCCACACGTCCATCCGGGCCAAGAATTTAGGGTTTGAAGTTACTTCGGCGTTGACTAGGTTTGCAGGAACATTTCCCTCCCGAAATGAAAGCACAGCAGCACAGTTTATTTCCCCGAACTCACGGAACATGTGATCTGTCCAGCCGAGCGCGTGCGGCGCGAGAATAACATTGTCGAGCTTGAGGATTGGGTCAGCAGGATCGGGCGGTTCCGGGTCAAAAACATCAAGCCCAGCGCCCGCGATGTCTTGGTTCTTCAAAGCATTGTATAACGCTTTCTGATCAACCACGGGCCCGCGCGAACCGTTGATAAGAAATGCTGTGGGCTTCATCAAGCCAATCGTTCTAGCGTTGGCGATATGTCGGGTATCTTCACTTAGCATACAGTTAAGGCAGACAAAATCTGCTTCTCGAAACAGGGTATCCTTGTCGACAAGTGCTACACCCAATGCCGCCGCATGTGCGGGATCAGCATAGGGGTCATGGGCAATGAAACGCATGTTCAGCGGTTCAGCGATGCGAAATAATTCCGACCCAATGTTGCCAAGGCCAACCGAGCCGAGGGTGCGGCCATCGAGCCCTACACCGTGAAAGGCCATACGCTCCGGCCACGCTGGGGCCCCGCCCCGGGCGATGCGATCCTTGTCTACAAGCCGATGCGCCAACGCCAGAATAAAGGTCAGGTTGGTCAGCGCCATCGGCCGCCGCACGCCACCCGGTGCAATGGTAAGCGCGATAGCGGCGCGATTGCAGGCCGAAACGTCGATATTATCGTACCCCACACCCATGCGCACGATGAGCCCGAGCCGGCAATCCGTAAGAAGCGCTTCGGCCGGCACCTGCTGGCCCAGAATAATTACGGCATCAAAGGGTTCAAGATCATCAGCGCCAAGCGCAACGGAATCCGGAAGATCAGAAACCGTGAAACGGGCGTCCATGGTGAGCGGAGAAATATCGTAGCTGGGAAACGTCGGTGTTCCACCGGAACCCCGGAAAGAAGGGCTAATGCCGATGGTGAATACCGTCAATTGCCGCGACCCCCTCGGCCACCCTTACGGATAGCATCGATTCCAGATTTTATTGCAGCGCGCAGCAGGCTGTCGTCAGCGCTGTAACAGATAAGATTAAACCCCTGGTTTTTGAGCTGCCGGCCTTCTTCAATGCTGCGAGTCAATCGGCCCAGATGCAGCTTGTGGCGCTTGGCAGCAGCGACAACCTTCGCAACCGCATCGCGGAATAGGGGGTTATCGAAATCCCCCGGAATGCCGAGAGAAGCGCTTAGGTCAGAATGGCCGATCCACAGAACATCAACACCCTTGACCTTGGCAATTTCATCGACGTTATCGACACCCTCGACGGTTTCGATCAGCATAATGGGGACGGTACGCCGGTTTGCTGCCAGCTGACCCTGGCGCTGGGACACCGCCCGCCACCGATCTCCGCCGTGCCCCATGGCAACACCACGCTCGCCGTGCGGCGGGTACTTCATGCAGGCAACGATATGTCTAGCCTGCTCGGCATCGGCAACCATCGGCAATAAAATACCCTCGACACCAATATCAAGCAGGCGGGCAATATCGTGATACTGGTCAGATGGTGGGCGGACAAAAGCCGGAAGGTCAGCCGCCTCCATATAGCGCATCACCTGCTTGATCGTATCGATCCCGAGGCCGCTATGCTCCATGTCGATAAAGGCAAAATCGCAGCCGCCCTGTTTGAGGATATGGCCGATGCCAGGCGTGGCAAACTCCATCACACCACTGCCGTATTTTGTACCCCTGCGGTCAAAGGTCTCCCGCAATCCTGTTAGGCTCATCTTCGCCTCCCTAGTTAAAATTTATTTTTCAGCTAAGGTTGCACGGTCGCCCAAAGCCGATGCCGGGTCAATCATTGGGCTATAATTTAGCGAATCACAGTGATCAAACTCTAGAGTCTATCTGCCATGGTCAACTTCCCCGATAAGTGGTGTAGCCCCACGGAGAAATCAGCAGTGGCACGTGATAATCGGCGGCCGTATCGGCTACACCAAAGCGCAACACCACCGTATTAAGAAATGACGGCTGCGGCAGGTCAATGCCGAGGCTGGAAAAATAAGCGCCTACGTCAAAGACTAGTTCATAGGTGCCAACGCTCAGGGAATCGCCGTCCAGGAGTGGCGCATCGCAGCGGCCGTCCACATTCGTGACAGCAGCTTTCAGGGGCAAGCGCGAATTACCCTCGACGATGAACAGGGCAATAGCCATACCCGCGCCTGGCCGACCGTGCGCGGTATCGAGGACGTGGGTGGTCAGTCGGCCCATAGCTTATCCTTCACAATGTATTGCAACGCAATATGCCACAATTAATAATGGCTTGTCTGGGTTTTGGGAGAAATACTCCTGTCATTCTGATGTTGAATTTACCAGAGAGTGTTCACTCATGGATCCACATTTAGTCGAATGGCTAAACCTAGCCTTGCGCTGGGCCCACGTGATCACCGGCATCGCCTGGATTGGTTCGTCCTTTTACTTCATGTGGCTTGACGCGCATCTAACCAAGCCGGAGCCGCAACGTCAGAATGTAGATGGTGAGATTTGGCTGGTTCACAGCGGTGGTTTCTACCTTACCGAGAAACGTAAGCTGGAGGCCCGCCAGGTTCCTGAAAACCTGCAGTGGTTCAAATGGGAGGCGGCGTACACCCTGATTACGGGACTATTGCTTCTGTGCATCGTCTACTATACCGCGGCCAACACCTACATGATCGACTTAACCAAAGCCGACTTGTCGCCTGACCTAGCAATCACACTTGGTGTGGCGACACTTGTCATCGGCTGGCTATTGTATGACGGCCTATGGATTTCCCCACTCGCCAGTCATGAGAAAACCCTCAACGTCATTTGTTTCTTATTGCTGGGAGGGATCGCCTGGGGACTCAGCCAGTTGATCAGCGGACGTGCCGCATTTATGCATGTTGGAGCGCTGATGGGCTTGATTATGGCGGTCAATGTGTGGGTTCGCATTTTACCAGCGCAAACAGCCATGATCGCCGCCACCCAAAAGGGCAATCCGGTAGACTGGGGCCTGGGCGCAAAAGCCAAGCACCGTTCAGTCCATAACAACTACATGACACTGCCAGTGGTCTTTGTCATGCTGAGCAGCCATTACCCCAGCACCTATGGTCATCCGCATGGCTGGCTGGTACTTATGGGGCTGTTCGTCATCGGTGGCGCCATTCGCCACTGGTTCAACTTGCGCAATCGAGGCAAGCAGAACAAGTGGATCATTCCAGCGGCCGTCGCCGGAGGCATTGGTCTGTTCTGGTACACCGGCCAGCCGTCAGTGTCAGCAATCACTACCGACGGCCCACCCATTGCCTTCGCGGAAGTGCGAAACGTCATCGCCCTACGCTGTCAGGCCTGCCATTCAGCGACACCGACACACCCGGGCTTCAATAAACCGCCAAAGAACGTGATTCTTGACACCCCAGCGCAGATCCGAGCTCAGGCCCAACCGATCCACCAGCAAACAGTTATGACGCGGGTTATGCCTCTGGGCAACGTCACGCAGATAACTGATGATGAACGCGACCTTATTGCCCGTTGGGTGGCACAGGGCGCACCGCTGAAATAACTCCCACCCCCAGAACTGAACTTACGGCCTAGTACATTATTCTGACGGTTTAATCCTGGGCTAATAGCCCAGGATTCGAACCCCAACTATCTTGGGCGGGCTTTCCAGAACATTCAAATGGCGCTATCGATTAACCTTACGCACAAGCCAATACGTATAGTTTTTTCCATCATGAACAAGGGAACCGATAGAACGGCCAATATTACTGGCAGAAAGAACAAGCTTAATTTTTCGCTGGACCGGTGTTTTAATACCAATGAAAGGCCGCCATGGATAACCAGCGCCAGAAAAAAAACTCGAACCTCTTAATCAGGCAACCCAGGAGGCCAAATCAGAACAGCGTCCACATATTGAATTGGATCTTGTTCAGTGCGAACGTACCTACTGAGTAGTAGAAAAGGATGGATGCCGCCATCGTGTGCGTAGTTATGAGGATTATGATGATGAATGCCGAAAATTAACCAGAAATTAGCCGGCTATTAAATCACGCAACCGCATTTCGGCAATGATATGAATATTGTGCAGTGCTTCACCAATTTCGATCTCGCGCGAGTGCGCGAGACGTATCTCGAAGGCCTGAATGATGGATTCCTTGGTGTGCTGTCGAACGGCAATGACAAAGGGGAATTGAAAGCGGTTCAGATAAGCAGCGTTAAGTTTATGAAACTGGACAAACTCCGCATTGCTCAGACGATCAAGGCCGGCACCCGCCTGTTCCATGGTCGAATGCGCACCAAGTGATCTCGCTCGTGCCGCCTTGCCAGCCAAGTCGGGGTGCGCCTGGATAAGAGAGATCTGGCGCGACTTTACTGCGGAGTCGACAACCCCACGCATTGCGATAAGCAAGGCCCCAGTGTCGGAAAATGGAGCGGCGGCGTGGACTCCCTCCACCACCCAGCAAGAGTTTTCATAAATGGCGCCCAGGGCCTTGACGAAGGCCGCACCATCCATGGCATTAATATCGGCGAGGACCAATTTCATTGATTCATATTTACCAACTCGCGTGCCCGTTCAGCAGCGCAGACCGCGCCGTTAAAAAAGCGGACAGCCTAAATCGACGATTCCACGGGAAGCCTCCTAGACAATGACCCAATTAGCCCCTAGTCCATGCTAGACATCATCCGTCCCCATTGGCCTTGGCCATTGGCTGGATAAACTGCAACTCCATGTCCCAGGGAAAGTGTATCCAGGTGTCCTGGCTGACCTCGGTAACGAAGGTATCGACCAGGGGACGGCCAGCTGGCTTGGCGTAAACGGTGGCAAAATGGGCCTTTGGTAGCATCTTGCGAACCACCCTAGCCGTTTGACCCGTATCAACCAGATCGTCGATGATCAGGTAGCCCTCACCATCCCCCGGTACGGCCTTAAGAATCTGCGGCTCTCCCTGGTCCTGATGATCGTATGAATAAATACAGGCGGTATCGATGATCCGGACATCCAGTTCACGGGCGATAATGGCCGCAGGGACAAGACCACCACGGGTGACCGCGACAATGCACTTCCATGGCCCCATTTCCATCAGCCGCCAAGCCAGCGCCTTTGAATCCCGATGCAAATGTTCCCACGAGACCGGAAAATTCTTTTGAACTAGTTCCTCCGTCAAAGCCCTGCCCCCATTATTAACATCCGCACCGACTCCTCGGGTGGCGCTTCATATACCAGTTGTCCGCTTCTAAACAATGCGGACAACACTTACCCAAAATGCAGGTAGCCAGCGGAGTTTTCCGCCGGCTACACATGCTTATCAACTATTGCAGTCGAAGCTCGAGATCACTTAGGTAAGCTGCCTTGTACGCCCTGAACATACCAGTCCATGCCGGCAAGAACCCCATCATCGAGTTGTTCCCCCATCATAATTACGAGTTTACCCGACTGATCCGTAATCGGCCCCTGGAAGGAATGCAGCGTTCCGGACTTAAGGTCGGCAATAGCCATGTTAGCTTCGGCCTGCACATGAGAAGGAATGGCCGCATTCAGGGGTGCCATTTCTACCATTCCGGCAGCAAGACCACCCCAGGTGTCTCCCGACGTCCAAGTACCGTCCATCACTGCCTTGATGCGGTCCGTATAATACGGCCCCCAAACATCGACGATGGCCGTCAACTGAGCCTTGGGCGCAAAAGCGGACTGATCAGCTGCCTGACCGACGCACCAAGCACCACGTTCCTGGGCAATCTGGCAGGGGGCGGCAGAATCCGTGTGCTGCATGATAATATCGGCGCCCTGATCAAGCAGGACCTTGGCGGCATCAGCTTCCTTGGCCGGGTCGTGCCAAGTATTAGCCCAGACCACTTTGGCGATAACGTTTGGGTTAATGCGCCGTGCAGCAATGATGGTGGCGTTAATACCGCGCACCACCTCAGGGATCGGGAAGGCACCGATATAGCCAATAACATTTGCCTTGGTCATACGGGCGGCAATGATACCAGCAACGGTACGGCCTTCATAGAATCGAGCATTATACGTTGCAACATTCTCATCACGCTTAAAGCCAGTAGCGTGCTCAAACTTCACGTTAGGAAAACGCTTGGCCACCTTTAACGTTGGGTTCATATAACCGAAAGACGTCGTAAAGATGATGTCGTGGCCGCTGGCCGCGAGCTGCTGGATTACTCGTTCGGCGGCGGCACCTTCGCTAACCGTCTCAACAAACGTGGATTCCATTTCACCACCGAGCGCCTTTTCGGCCGTCAATCGGCCCTGGTCATGACGGTAGGTCCAACCGTTATCATTGGTAGGACCGACATAAACGAAACCAGCCTTTACTTTGTCTATCTGCGCCGCTCCCGGCACAAGTCCGCCCCAGTCAAGTTTGCCTACAAAGATAGCGGCTATAGCGGCCGCAACAGTGACTGCCACGATAGCAAGCACCACGGTCTTTATTGTTATATGCTTCATCAATCTACTCCCTCTCATTAACGTCATTTACCATCCCCGTGCCCGTTTCAGGCCTGAGGATGAAATACCTTGCCTATATCAGCTGGCGCATTAAGGCGGATGCGGGTCGCATCCCGCGAGATCAGCACCAGAACCACAATAGTCGCCAAATAAGGCAACATGGACATGAATTGGGGCGGCATATCAAATCCCAAAGCCTGAGCATGCAGTTGCAGAATGGTGACGCCACCAAACAAATAGGCACCAAGCAGCACGCGTCCCGGCCGCCAGGTGGCGAAAACAACAAGTGCTAGAGCAATCCAGCCTCTGCCCGCCGTCATGTTCTCAATCCACATCGGTGTGTAGGCGAGAGGCAGATAGGCGCCGCCAAGGCCCGCCATGGCACCACCGAATGCCACCGCCAAATAACGAATACCTACAACATTATAGCCGATCGCATGGGCCGCTTCGTGCGACTCGCCGACGGCGCGGACAACCAGCCCGGACCGGGTACAGTTGATAAACCACCACACAGCAGCGACGAGGATAACCGATAGGTAAACCAGCGGATCCTGGCTAAATAAGATGGGACCAATAAATGGCAGGTCCGATAACCAGGAAATGTGCAGTTTTGTCATGGTCTCTATAGGTATGCCGACATAGCCTTGGCCAATGGAAGCGCTTAGTCCAACGCCAAACAGGGTCAGCGCCAACCCAGTCGCCACCTGACTAGCCCGCAAAGACAGGGTAAGGAAGGCAAATATCAGGGACATGGCCGCACCGGCAAACGCTCCCATTAAAGCCGCCAACCAGGTATTCCCAGTCACCACGCCGACCGAAAATGCGGTCACAGCACCGATCAGCATCATACCTTCAACGCCGAGATTGAGGACACCTGACTTCTCCGTTACCAGTTCGCCCGTTGCGGCAAACAACAATGGTGTCGCCGCGGCAATCATCGATACCAAAAATGCAGTCAAACCGCTCATACCCGTTTTCTACCTCACCATCGCGGCGAGGCTAAAGCGAAGCCGATAGCGGATCAGTACGTCGCAGCCGAGCAGAAAAAATAGCAACATACCCTGGAATACGCCGGTTATGGCAAGCGGCAGTCCCATCGAAATCTGCGCCGTCTCGCCGCCCAAATAGCTCAGAGCAATTAACAAGGAAGCAGCAATGATACCAATGGGATGCAGGCGCCCGAGGAAAGCGACGATGATCGCGGTAAAGCCATAGCCCGAGGAAATACTAGGGTGCAGCTGACCAATGGCGCCCGACACTTCAAAAAGACCAGACAGTCCCGCCAGCCCACCTCCAATACCGAAGGTTAGCCAAACGACGCGGCGCGGATCAAAACCAGCGAACGCAGCGGCCTTTGGCGCCTGACCAACGACTTTAATTTGATAACCAATGAAGCCTCGCGCAAGCAGAAGCCAAACGGCGGCAATGACGCCAATAGCAACAATCGCACCAACATTAAATCGCGTTCCCTCCATCAGAATCGGCAGAGCGGCGGAATCGCTAAACATGCGGGATTCCGGAAAATTTAGCCCATCCGGATCGCGCCATGGCCCGTGGACCAGATAGCTAAGGAACAGAGTGGCTAAGTACGTAAGCATCAAGCTAGTGAGAATCTCGTTAGCATTAAAACGGGTCTTGAGTAGAGCGGGAATGAAGGCGTAGGCCATCCCTCCAAGAATTCCAGCAAGGGCCATCAGCGGTAGCAACCACCAGCTGTTTGTATCATAGAACAGCAGCGCTACGCCGCCGCCGCATATGGCCCCCACAGTAAACTGACCTTCAGCGCCGATATTCCAGACATTGGCGCGAAAGCCTAGAGATAGGCCCAGAGCAATCAAGGCCAGAGGCGTTGCCTTCAATGCCAATTCGCCAACGCCGTAAGCTGTCGACACCGGCTCAATGAAATAAGTTTGCAGACCGCGAACCGGATCGAATCCTAAATAGATGAACAGGAACGCTCCGAAAAACAAAGTCAGCAATATCGCCAGCACCGGCGTCAGCCATACCATGGTCTGGGAGATCTCAGTGCGTGGCACCAACCTAGCCTGCATTTCTCACACCCACCAAGGTCTGCGCGGCCGCGTGCTACCGAAAGAATAAGAAAGCTGGGCAGCGCGAAAGATCACCTTCTTACGTCCCCCTACAGAGTCACATCGTTCAACAGCAGGCCCACTGCACTTTTCAGGACCGTCCCGGGAAGAGAAAGTACCTAAACGTAACACAAGCCATGGCGGGCGCAAGAAATCCACCTAAGCACCGGTTGCCGCCTCCCCTACACTGCCCGTTACGCCCCCCATAAGTAGCCCACAGCATTCCGCCGATGTATCTTTAGTCAACATAGACCGAGATAACGTCCCACTTTGAATAACGGCAAGGCGGTTGCTTATAGCAAAAAGCTCATCCAGGTCTTCTGATACAAGAAGGATCGCGGAGCCGCTGCGCGCAAGCGCAATCAGCGCCAGGTGAATGGCAGCCGCTGCGCCGGCATCAACACCCCAAGTTGGATGGGCGGCCAGCAATACGCCGGGGTTTTGTAGAATTTCTCGGCCAATCATGTATTTCTGTAGATTGCCGCCAGAAAGATTTTTGGCCGCTGACTGAGTGCCGCGTGCCACGACCTGATAATCATTGATGATCTGGCCAGCAAAGGTTTGCAATTCCCCCGAATTGATAAAACCGCGTTCGACCAATCCTTCGCGCCGGTAACTACCAAGCAAGCTGTTCTCCGATAGAGACATGTCCGCCACAGCGCCACGCCCCAGCCGCTCCTCCGGCAAGAAAGCAAGCCCGCGTTCACGCCGCACTCTCGGGCCATAGTGTCCAACTGGTTTGCCATCCATTAAAATTGTATGGCTTCCAGGTATCAGGCAGCGCTCGCCAGATAGGGCGGCAAGGAGCTCTATCTGGCCATTGCCAGCGACACCGGCGATGCCAAATATTTCTCCTGCCCTAACATCAAAGGAAATGTCCTTGAGATTGGTGCCGAATGGATCGTCGGATTTCATCGATAGGTGATCGACAACCAACCGCGCCACGCCAAGATTTTTGTTATCATTGTATCTTGCCGGCGCCAGCTCACTGCCAATCATCATTTCGGCTAGGCCGCGGGAGGTCTCCTGTCTTGGGTCGCAAGAAGAAACCACCCGGCCGCCGCGCATGATGGTAGCCGCCGAGCACAGGGAACGAATTTCCTGCAGCTTATGCGAGATGTAGAGGATGCTGCAGCCTTCAGACGCCAACCGCCGCAAAGTCTCGAATAGCAGCTTGACCTCCTGTGGCGTCAGTACGGACGTCGGTTCATCCATAATCAATAACGAAGGGTTCTGTAATAAGCACCGGACAATCTCCACCCGTTGGCGTTCGCCGACGGACAAGGAATGAACATGACGGGCCGAATCAAGGGTTAGGCCATAGCGTGCCGAGACTTCGCCAATGCGCGCCGCCAATGCGCGCATTGGTATTTTCTCTTCCATGCCAAGTGCGATGTTCTCTGCGACGGTGAGCGAATCGAACAACGAAAAGTGTTGGAAAACGAGACCAATGCCAAGTTTCCTAGCGGTTGCCGGCGAGTCTATATCAACGTCTTTACCGTTCCAGGCTATGGTACCTTCGTCGGCGCGCATGACGCCGTAAACCACCTTCACCAGTGTGCTCTTGCCCGCGCCATTCTCGCCAAGCAAAGCATGAATCTCTCCAGGCATAAGGGTTAGATCAATGGAATCGTTCGCCTTGATCCCAGGAAAACTCTTGGACACACCGCGCAACTCCAGGCGCGGCGTGGCGTTGTCAGCTTCAATGCAGGTGGCTTTACTCATGGACGCTCCTGCGTATGGGCAAGACAGTCGAAGGAATGGAGAACGGCATAATTAACCGGCCCTGACACCTCCAACTACTGCTCATTGCGACGTCAATTACGTAAACGCGGAATTACGCCGATTTCCTGCTTAGGTACCAAAAAGTCGAAGTCACAGCCACGGTTCGCTTGCTGCACAGTTTCCATAAATAAACGTCGGTATCCACGCTCTGGAATATCCAAGTTCACGGGCCCTAACGCCTCTGCGCGCTGAGCCAGAGTGGCATCTTCAACTAGCAGTTCCAGCCGCCGGTTCGGCACATCTAGGCATATCTGATCGCCTGTCTCTACCAAACGCAAGGGACCACCCGCAGCGCTCTCTGGGGCGATGTGCAGGACGATGGTGCCGAAGGCAGTGCCGCTCATACGGGCATCCGAGATACGCACCATGTCCTTAACCCCTTGGCGCGCAAGTTTCTTGGGAATAGGGATATAACCGGCTTCAGGCATGCCTGGTGCGCCGAGAGGGCCCGCGCCACGCAGCACCAGGATATCTTCGGCCTGTACGTCCAGGTCATCACTGTCGATGCGTGCAGCAAGGTCATCGAGATTATCGAAGACCACGGCCCTTCCCGTATGGCTCATCAGTGCTTCAGATGCCGCGGAGGGCTTCACGATGGCCCCATCCGGCGCCAGGTTGCCACGCAGCACGGCCATGGCTCCACCCGAATGGATCGGGTTTTTCATGGTACGCACAACATTCTGAGGCCACGGCGGCGGCGCAGCATCAAGGTTCTCGCCCAAGGTATGACCGTTGATCGTTAGGCAGTCGAGGTTGAGCTGCCCCTTAAGTTCGCGCATGACCGCTGCCGCGCCCCCGGCTCGATAAAGATCCTCCATATAGCCTTCGCCAGATGGCTTGAGGTCGACCAACATCGGTGTGTCACGTCCCATTTTATCGAAGCCGTCGAGGTCAAGGCGGTAACCCAGGCGGCCAGCTACCGCAGCTATGTGAACGATAGCGTTGGTCGACCCACCAATCGCCAGCAACATACGCAGCGAATTTTCAAACGCTGCCGGTGTCATGATTTTATCAGGGGTTAGGCCTTCCTTGGCCAGAGCCACGGCGCGCGTGCCGCTCATCTCCGCATGGCGTAGCTTTTCGGCAGCAACCGCCGGCACCGCTGCACCCCCGGGAAGGGTCATGCCAAGAGCCTCAGACATGCAGGCCATTGTACTGGCTGTACCCATCACCATGCAGGTTCCAGCGGTCGGGCACAGCTCCGCATTAGCCTGCCACAATTCCTCCTCATCTATTTCCTCAGCGCGGTAGGCCGCCCAGAAACGGCGGCAATCGGTACAGGCGCCAAGCCGCGTACCGCGATGACTGCCGGCCATCATCGGTCCAGTCAGTAGCATGATCGCTGGCACGTTGGCGCTAGCCGCGCCCATTAAAAGAGCAGGTACAGTCTTATCGCAACCGCCGATCAGAACTACCGAATCCATCGGCTGAGCGCGGACCATCTCTTCGGTGTCGATGGCCATCTGGTTGCGAAGAAACATACTAGTCGGATGGGAGAAGGATTCGTGCACCGAGATAATCGGGAAATCGATTGGCAATCCCCCGGCAAGCATAACGCCCCGCTTCACCGCTTCAATCAGCTCAGGAACGTTGCGATGGCAAGCGTTGTAGCCACTAAACGTATCCGTAATGCCAACGATTGGCCGTTCCAGTGCATCGTCCGTATATCCCATTGCCTTAATAAAGGCCTTGCGCAGAAAGACCGAAAATCCGGCATCGCCATAGGAAGTTAGACCCTTGTACATACCGGTTTTCTTATCGCTCATCCTGGTCTTCCTCCCCGAAATTCGTTTGTTATTGTCAATTCACGAAGTACCGCCCCATCATGCTTCCTTGCACATAAAATCCGTCATGTCAGGCATGGCATCTATATCGATTACCGCGCCTACCCCTAAAACAACGGACCTCGCCAAACGGTGCCCCGCCTCGGCTGCCAAGCGCGGCGCCAGTCCGCGCATCCTGGCCCATAAATAAGCCGCGTTAAAGCCATCACCTGCCGCCGTCGTATCCACGGGCGTCACGACATTTAAGCACGGCATTGCAAACAGCCCGTCCGACGTGCTCAGAAGGCAGCCGCGCGGTCCGTCTTTTACCACTACTTCCTCGGGCCCATGGGTAATAATTCGCGCAACGCAAGTCGCCGCATTGGTATCTCCGAATAAAGCAATTTCGTCATCAAGTGATGGCAGCACGATAGTTGAGACCGTGTAGGCCCGGCGAAACGCTTCGCGTGCAACACCCTGGTCTGGCCACAGACGCGGCCGGTAGTTGCTGTCGAACGCAACCAAGCGTCCAGCAGCATGGGCGCGGCCCATGGCAGCGAACAAGCGTTCCCGACCCTTCGGATGGAGAATTGCCAAGGTGACTCCGGTTACGTAAAGGGCATCGTAGCCATCAAGCAGCCGAGCAACACCTTCGCCCGTTACACCTTCAAGAAGCTGACGGGCGGCCGCCATTTCCCGCCAATGGAAGAATGTCCGTTCGCCAACGTCATCAATCCGTATTACGTAGATGCCTGGAAGATACCCGGAAACACGGCTAACAAGATCGGTACCTATACCCTCATCTCGCCAACCGGCAACCATCTCGTCACTCAGGCAGTCATCGCCTAAGGCTGTTACATAATCGACTTCAGCACCTAGGCGGGCCATATAAACAGCGGTGTTCAAAGTGTCGCCACCATAGCCGAAGCGCAGCCACCCATGACGTTTTCCACTGAGTTCAAGCATACATTCGCCAACGCTGGCAATGCGTCCCTTGGAAGAAAATTTATTCATTCTTTAGATCAAAATCGTAGGAAAAATTTTGGGGCAGAAACCAGCATGGCCGCTGTGGCACTTGCCAGGGCAATGCCCAATTACAAACAATGCGGTTCAGTTGCTATACGGATCAACGGTGACCACTTTTGGCGATCACTGATGATCCTTGGCGATATTGACTCCATGGATACGGAACTACGAGGAAGGTTGCGACGTTCTTCTTTAGGCCGTGATGGCCACCGCGAATGAGGGTCGCGCTTAAGGCGCGACCCCATTGCACGATTGATCAGCGGTTCTCGTAGGCTTCCGGATTGAGGAGATGCGGCGGACGCCGGCCCTCGAGTTCTTCGATAATTGTCCGGGCGCCGGCTTCGGATGATCGCATCCCGACTTCCTCGCCAAAACCGGCAATGTGCGGCGACATGATCAGATTTGGCACGCCGCGCAGATCATTCTCCGCCGGCAACGGCTCTACTTCCATTGTGTCAATCGCCGCGCAGCGCAGCTTGCCACTCTTTAAAGCGGCAATCATTGCCGGCTCATCGATCACAGGGCCACGTGAACAGTTAATAAATACGGCCTTGTCCTTCATCGCCGCGAAGGCCTCCGCATTGATCATTCCCTTTGTCTCGTCCGATAGGAAGCAATGTAAGGTAATGATATCGGACCGCTCGATAAGGTCTTCGCGGGAGACGCGCTCGATTCCCAGTTCCGAAAATCGGTTGTCCTGGACGTATGGGTCATGGGCAATCACGGTCATGTTAAATCCCTTGGCCATCTTTGAGACCAGCGAGCCAATACGACCAAGGCCGATGATGCCGATGGTCTTGCCATGAAGCTCCATGCCCTTATGGCCCGGCTGATCCCATTCGCCACGCTGCATTGAGGCGTTAGCTTCGGTAACGCGCCGGGTCGAGGCCATCAGGAGAGCCCAAGCATGCTCAGCTACGGTGATGGAATTTTGCGGATTATTACAAACTGCGACGCCGTTAGCTGTTGCGGCCTTCATATCGACGGCATCGTAACCAACGCCATGGCGAACGAGGATCTTCAGCTTCGGCAGGCCATTGAACAGTTCGGCCGGATTAATCCAGCGGCGGGCGAATATCGCCTGGCACTCCTGCCCCTTTTCGAGAACTTCATCAACCGTCACTTCGTACGGTAGGTGCATGACCTCAAATTTCTCCTTGAGCAATTCAATGCCGATGGGCTGGATGAGGAGATCGACGGCAATGACGAGTGGGCGGTCTGACATAACGTTTCCCCGATGGTTTGCATTTGATTATGGCCACGTCGGCCCGCCACGACTGCTTTTGGCACCGGGCGCAGATATATAATAGCGGCGTCGCGTAGGCTGGAAAAGCTTCTGTAATTGCTTATCGGTTTTTGAAGGCCTCGGGATTAATAATATGGTCAGGGCGCTCGCCCCTGAGCTCGCGTGTGATGGCCTCAGCGCCCGCAAGGGATGAATTACGCAAGACCTCCTGCGCCTGCCCGGCGACATGTGGCGACATCACGACATTATCCATTTTCAGCAGGGGGTGTTCCGGGTCTACTGGCTCTTCTTCGAACGTATCAATGGCAGCGCCCGCTAGTCGGCCTTCATTCAGCGCCATGACAAGGGCCGCTTCGTCGACGATCATGCCGCGTGCTGCATTGATCACGACCGCCGTATTTTTCATCCGACCGATAGCATCGGCATCGATCAAATTCCTGCTTTCATCCGTTAGGTCGCAATGCAAAGTGACAATATCAGCATCTGCAAGAAGGTCATCCATCGCCATCCGTTCGACACCAATTTCTTTGAATCGATTATCCTGAACGAAGGGATCGAAGGCAAGAACTCGCATATTAAAAGCCTTGGCGATGCGGGCGACACGAGAACCAACACGACCAAGACCTACGATGCCGATGGTCTTTCCGTTAAGCTCACTACCGACGAGGCTGCCTGGTTCCCATTGCCCCGCACGCATGGAAACTTGAGCGTCAATGATGCGCCGGGTCAATCCCAACAACATTCCAAAGACATGCTCGGAAACAGATGTCGCGTTGACCGGCGTAATGCCGACGGCGATGCCGTGCTCCGTCGCAGCCGCTACATCGACGCTGTCATAACCGACGCCATGGCGAACGACGATAGAAAGCTGCGGCATGGACTCCATTAGGCTTCGTCCAACCTGCTTACCGCGACGGATAAATATGGCACGGCACCCGGGCGCGGCGACAATCAGTTCCTCTATAGTAGCGGTATGAGGCAGATGCCGTAGATCAAATTTGTTACGCAACAAATCTATTCCATCAGGATGAATATTCTCGTCAATGATAAGAACAACAGCTCGGTCAGACATACGGGCACCACTTCAGTAATCAGATTGCTGGGTCAATATTGAGAATAAGAATAACATAGCGACGTATACCGCTGGGGCAAAGCACGCTCTGTGTTTGCCATAGGATCACCAACGAGGTTAACAAACGCCGGGCACATGTCGTGAAGTTCCCATCCATTTTAAACCACCGATACTGCGTACCCCGTTTGACGGCGGTGCCAGGGATTGCCGATAATTAACTATACTGTCATCTATGACGACAGTGAATTTTGAGAAGACAGTAAATAGCCGAAGACTTCGGCTACTGAGGCATCTGCTCAGCCCAACCCAAAGATCGAATTCCGGCAAAAGCAGCCAAGGTTGCGGCAAGCGCAAGATGTAAAGCACGAGCGCCGCGTAGTGTGGCTAACCGAATTGACAATTACCCAAGGCGCTGAAAAGGGTTCACCCGGTCCTCACGAGGAGATAGCAAAGACATGCCAACATCACCCGTAATCGAACGGATTGAGCTAACATCCTTCACCTTCACCATCGAAAATCTGGTGGCCAATACCCAGGGTTCGTCAATTGCCTATCATCCCGGTCCGGGCACCCCGCAAAAGCGGCTAGCCGTGCGCGTGATCGCCGATACCGGTGTCATTGGCGAATACGTCGGCAACCGAGCGGCCACAGGCGTACTCATGGCGCATTGTGAATATTTGGCGTACGGCCTGATTGGCAAACCAGCACTGGAACGAGATAACAATTACGTTCATCTGCGCCGTGCCACAAAACACATGGGCGAGTTCGGCGTCGGCACCCTCGACATCGCGCTATGGGACCTTGCTGGAAAGCACCACGATGCTTCTATCAGCCAACTTCTCGGAGGACATCGAAAAAAACTTAAGTCATATGCCAGCACCCTGCGCGGCGACGAATATCCGGATGGATTGTCCTCACCAGAAGCCTACGCCGATTTCGCGGAGCAATGCCTGGAGGTGGGCTATCGTGGTTATAAAATGCATGGCTGGAGCAGCGGAAATGTTCAACGTGAGATCGCCATGCTGAGTGCCGTGGGCAAAAGAGTCGGCGGGCGCATGGACCTGATGTACGACGCTGCTTGCCATTTGCCGACCCTTGCCGATGCGATCAAAATTGGCCGGATCTGTGACGAATTTGGTTTTTACTGGCTAGAGGACCCATATTCTGATGGCGGGATCTCCATCCATGGGCACCAGGCCCTGAAGCGACTGATCAAGACCCCGATCATGATCAATGAACATAGCCGCAACCCGGAAACAAACACCGATGTCTTAGTTGCCGGCGCTACCGATTTTGCCCGTGCTGACCCAGACCTGGATGGCGGCGTAACCGGTTGTTACAAAATTGCCATCGCCGCCGAGGGTCTTGGCATCGATACGGAAGTCCATGCATGCGGACCCTCTAACCGGCAACTGATGGCCGCATTGAAGCTAAGCAATTATTACGAAATCAACTTACTGCACCCGCGCTGCGCTAACCCGTGGTCCGGCCCCTACTACGCTGACGGCTATGCTGATCAGCTAGATGCCATCGACACAGACGGTTGCGTTCCAGTACCGCAGGGAGCCGGCCTTGGTATTACCTATGACTGGGCGTTGATAGAACGCAACAAAGTGGAATTGCGTATCATCGGCAAATAAGGGGTGCCTGGAATTAATCCCAGTACGTATTCTTATAAATTTATAGCTCAAGTCGGCTCTCGGCATCGGCACACCGGACTACCCCCTAGGGCATAATGCGCTCGGCTCGTCTTTGCCCGTACTAAGCATCCATGTAGTGTCTATCGGAGTGGTGGGTCAGGTATCATCTTACCTTACGCCGCCGCATCGCCTAAAAACACAGCACACTCCGCCAGTTCGATAGCCCAGAGGGCATCGAAAAATATTACGTCATTATTTTTCGCCAATAACCATTCCAGCTGGATGAGCGCATTAGGGTTTTCATCGTTAATGTGCAGAGCTTTCTCGTGGCCTTCGATTACCCGTGCCTACTAATCTCTACCAGATGAGCTCATCGGTTTTATCGCGGCAGACGGCGGTCCTCTTCGGCCCACTACGAATCGCTGTATCAAAACTGCCGATGGCACGGGCATGGTTGCCGTTTCTCAGACATGCCTAACCACGCACACGCCAGAGCCTCGATACTGCTTAGCGCCAGACAAAATACTTCACTGAAAATTTCAATTGCGGCACTATTTCGCCGCCTCAGAGCTCGTGTATTAACAAAAAAGTCAACTGGTTTTAGGTATAAGTTCACCGCCAACAACACGCGCCATAACGGCAAAGCGGCGGTTACCCGTGATGGTTTCGCCAAGAACATCATTGTAAGTAAATGCGCCATCCTCAACAGACAAAACGGTGGCGTCACCGATAGCACCACTTCCAAGATGGCCGAGATTGGGTTGGTTAATAGCTCGGGCCGGCGCGATCGTCGTCATGCGGATGATATCGACCACATCGACGCCCAGATTCAAGAACTTTGACATGGTAACCAACAGATTAAAGGCCGGGCCGTCGATGCTGCGGGTATGCACATCGCTGCTGATGGTATCGGGCATGAAGCCGGCGGCAAGCAATGCGCGGGCGGTCTTGAATCCGAATGAACCGGAGCCGTGTCCAACGTCAAAAATAACGCCTCGCGCGCGGGCCGCGCTGTATTCGTCGCGTAGGGATCCATCTGGATGCACCGGCGCATTGGGAATGGGCCTCGAACAGTGGGTTAGGATGTCGCCAGTGCGCAAACGCGACACCACCGATTGAATCGTCGGCGGTGGCCGGTCAATATGTGTCATAAGGGGCAAGCTGAGCTCTTCAGCTGCGGCCAGCGCAATATCCATCGGCGCCTCGCCAGCCGACGTGTTGGCGCCTACCCGCAGCTTTACGCCAACGATAAGATCGGAGTGTTCCCGCGCAACGCGCACGCACTCATCAAAATTGAGTAAGCCGAGGTCCTTGGCTTCACCGATATTGATGCGGGCGTGAAATCCGTAAATTCCGGGAAAAGAAATATTGAGAAAGGACAGAATTCGGGTCTGCACACGTTCAATGACGTGATGGCGGAAACCAGCGAAGATACCAGCCCCCGCGCTCCCAGCATCGACCAACGTCGTCACCCCGCTAACCGCGGCCAACGCGTCTGGCTCGACACCAAGCGATGTGCCTAGATGATAGACGTGGGCATGCAGGTCGATCAGCCCCGGCGTTACAATGCAGCCAGCTACATCATGAATAAATTTTGCTCGTTCGGAAATCGTATCCGCCATAGCGGCAATCTTGCCGTCCTTAAAAG
>Ga0302122_10000622_pt1 | contig 22148 bp, 11 predicted proteins | sample CB21_SCM_MG_FD_203115 | JGI IMG/M metagenome (GOLD analysis project Ga0302122, IMG submission 203115) | Marine microbial communities from Western Arctic Ocean, Canada - CB21_SCM | ecosystem: Environmental > Aquatic > Marine > Oceanic | place: Canada: Western Arctic Ocean | collected 2017-09-28
TACCATTTAAGGTGATTGCGCAGAAGATAAAACTCCGTGCGCCAGAGGTTGCCCATCAACTTGAGGGCCGGCTGTTAGTATGTGATGATGTAACAAACCAACAGCAAAATATCTGATTCGCCACATAAGTGCCCTCACGACGCAATGCTCAGGAGGACTTCAGGATATCATTCAATCGTGGTGAGTCCCTTACTACAAGAGGGGGCTGGCTGCGTAAGGGATTCGTCACTAGTACTACTACGGCCCCGTCACAGTCAGTCGCATCCTCGTTAATTAGACTTTTACACATTGCTCCTAGAACAGGCCCGTGAGCGGCGACCAGCTCGCGCCGCCCGCCTTCGCCTTCTTCTTCTCCTTCTTGGCCTTCTCCTCGGCCTTCTTCTTGTCCTCGATCTTTTTCACGGCGGCCTTGGCGTCGCGCTCCTTCTTCTCGCGCTTCGCCTTGTTGCCGGCCACGAACTTGTCTTTTTTGGCTTTCTTATCTCTCACTTCCTTCATCTGCGGCAGCTGGGACTTGAGGCGCGGGACGGCGGAATCGTACTCGTTCTTCGCGGCCTCGACGCGCTTGCCGGCTTGAGCTAAATCTTTCGCCTCCTGCATGGCGTCGACCTTGGCTTTTTGAGAATCGAACGCCGACTGCGCGGCCTTCTTGCTCGCCTCGAGCTTCGAGATGGTCGCTTCGGCGTCGGCGACGGCCTGGGCCTCCTTCGTGAGCTTCACCGGCGGCGGGCCGGCGGGCTTGGCGGCGGGCAGGAAGCTGACGCCGGTCGTGCCGAAGGAGTTGGCCGCGGGCTTCGCGCCCTTCGCACCGGCAGCCTTCGGTTTCAGGGCCTCCTTCTTGCGCTCGGCGACGCAGAGGTCGCTCGTCGGCGCGTAGTCGCAGACACCGGCGAAGGCGACATTCGGCGTCAAGAGGACGAGCGATGCTGCTACAGTGGCAGCACTCCGTGCAATCGAGGCGACGGCTGCAGGCGTTTGCGCAGCCGATTGGCTTTTGGGCCTCGCTGCTTGCCTAGTCGTCGGATGAAGGGCAAACGAACTGCCGAGCGTGAGCGCCAGTATACATAAAACCTTCTGCATGATCTCGTTTCGCAATGCAAGTTGAATGCACGCTGAACAAAGAGGGCACGTGGATGCGTCAGCGAAAAAAGACGGGTTAGTAAGAAACCCGTTTTAAATATCTTAGCAGATCGGGCCTTCGCTTCAAGGGGGCGCTAGGAAAACCCGCACGCGCCAGCCTTTAAGATACCCGCACGCATAGATCAAGCCGAGTCTACCCGAGTCTTACATGTAGGCGACGGACGTTACACCAAGCCGACGCGCGGTGTCTCCCCCGGGGCTCTGCCCACTAGCCCGAGCATCGTACCAACAAAATCCACCAAAGCCAAGATAGCCATCAGTGTTCGGGGCGGTCGACTAATCACGCGAGCCAAAAACGAGCCAATTGGCGATTCAATTAGCCAAGGAGGGAGGGAGTGGGGAAAAAAGAAAGGATATGGGGTCATCACCACCCCCGGCGCCAGTTCTGCTGCTGCTGGTAGACGGGTTGTTGCGGGAGCGGCACCGCGAACTGGCCGCCGGGACCGACGCCCTGGGGAATGATCACCGTCATGGAGTGGCCCGTGTTCGGCGCGCGGACCATCAGTTGCATGCCGGGACCGTGCCCCGCCGGCACGAGGACGGGGAACGTGCCCGCGGGCATGACCGCGGCCGGCCGCGGGTGGACCGGCGGCGGGTGTGGTGGCGCCTGATAAGTCGGCGGCGGCGGCGCCTGGTACGCCGGCGGCGCCGGGCCGGCCGCGCGGCGCCGGACGACGCGCGAATTTTCGCCGTTGACGTTCACTTGCAACGCGCCCGTCGGCGGCGGCCGCGGGACGCGCGCCGACCGCGCCGCGGAGCCAAACCTCACCTCGAACGGGATGCCCGGCAGGCGCACGACGGCGTTCGGGTTGCTTTGCACGGCTGCTTCCAAGATCGCCGCCGTCTGCGGGTCATAGGTCGTCCAGACGCCGCGCGAGTCCTGGTGCTCATAGACCGCCTGTTGGACGGGCGCGGCGACGGCCACGGGCTGGACCGGTCGGGCCGGGAGCGGTGGCGGCGGCTGCGACGGTGGCCTCGTCGGCGGGTCGGGGTCGTCCGGCACGTCCACGTCGTCTTCGTTTTGCGTGTCCGGGATGACGTCGATGGGCACTTCCGGATCCTCTAGCGCGTCGGGGAGCGTGACCCAGGCCTGGGCCAGCTGCTTGTAGTTCCCGGAGCACTCCTTCTTGATGCCGTCCTTCAGGACCGTCGTGTACTTGCGCTGGTAGGCCGCCGCTATTGCTAAAGCGTCGCATTTATCCGAGCCACCCAGCACGCGACACACGACCTTATCGGACGTGCCAAGGCCCACGAAGGCCTGGCGGATGCGCATCGCGTAGTAGTCCGCCGGCGGCAGGAGCAAGGCCTGCAGGCACTTCTTCAGGTTTTTCTGGCCGACCTTGGCGATCTGGGACTCCAGGCTCCGACTGTACTTTTTTTCGTAGGCCGTGCGTAAAGCGGCGTTCTGGGCCGGACTGTTTTTGGACAGGATCTGGATGAAGGCCTCGTCGTCGGCACTGCCCCACCGCGACACGCCCTTGTGGAGCTGGTCGGCCTGGTTCGTGGCCAGGCGCTCGTCGACGGGCGCCGTCTCGTTGCGCTCGCCCTTCAGAAGTTCCAGGGCCAGGGTGCGGTTGGAGCCGTGGAGCTCGGACCGAATTCTATCAACTAATGGCTTGTCGTGCTTGCCCTCCCACTTGGCCTTGGCTGCGCGGACTCGGGCTTGGGAGCGCCCCACTAGAAATTCGATGAGCCCGACGGCGTCTGCGCCGATGCCGTCCATCGCGCTATCTAGCGCGCGGACGTCCGCGTCCTCGGGGCTCTCGACCAGATACGTCATGAACAGGCGGTACCAGCCCGTCGTCTCGGACCGCAGGCGCTTTAGTAACGGTTTATCTCTTTGTTCATAATACGCGGCGGCCACCTTTTGGAGGTGCGGCTTGGATCGCGAGCACAGCAAAGCTATTAGTTTGCCATCCGACGTGCCCCAGCCGTGACAGCAATTGTAAATCTCTTGCGCATCGGCGTCCGCCATCGCACACTCCACCGAATTGTGTTCGACCAATAAATCGTCGAGGAGCGTATCCAGATCATCGCTGGAATCCACATCAATAGACGTCTTCGCCTCCAGATGCTGGGCGGGGTCCGTTAGGGCATCAACCCACGCAACCGACGCCCGGAGGAAGTTGCCCTTGATGTTCGCACGCAAGGCATCTTTCAGCGTCCGCGTGTACTTCCGCTCGTAGGCGCCGGCGACTTGTGCCATGGAGGGCTTGGACGCGTGATCGAGGCCGCCCAGGATGCGGATCAGGACCTTATCGTCGGCGCCCCAGCCCTTCATGGCCTTCTCCAGCCGCATCGCCAGGAAATCCTCCGGCGGCACCAACAACGCCGAGAGCGCGAGGTAAAACTTCTTGCCACACTTCGCCTCCAAGCTCTTCTTGAGCGAGGTGTCGTAGGCGTCCTCGTACAGCTCGCACACGAGCTGCGTCTCCGCGGGCGGCCCGGCCAGCAAGTAGTCTACCACTTTATCCTCGTGGAAGTTCTGCATCATGTTTTTTTTGCACTCGTGGTGCAAACGCTCGGCGTGGTGAGCGGCCCTCTTCTCGTCCACGGGCCCGTCCCAGCACCGGTGGCCCTTGAGGATCTCCAGGATGAGGTGTTTCAAATCCTTGTACCACCGCCCCAGCTCCTTTCCTAAATAGTCGTAAAGCGCCTTGTCGCGGCGCCCCTCCCAGCACCTCTTGCCCGCCTCCAGCTGCTCCGGCGAACGGGTCATACATAACTCGATCAGGGCGTCCTCGTCGCAGCCCATGCCATGACACGCCGCATGGATGACGTCCGCGACGTACTCGTCGGGCCTACTGAGCGCGTAGCCCATCATGCGGCCGTAGTCGCTTCCGGTTTTGGACTTAACGTCTTTCGTAAGGTCGCGGTCGAACGACCCGCGGTACGCTTTTTTGGTCCGTTCCAATGACGCTTTCGTTCTAGTGCAGAGCACCGCGATCAACTTCGAGTTGTCGCAGCCGGAGAAGCCGCCCTTCAAAATCCCGGCGTGCATGGCGTCCCGCGCCATTGTGGCGTCGAGCTCCGCTACTCTATCTTTCAACTGGGCATTGATCTTCTGAAGGCGCACGCAGCATTCTTTTTTGACGCCATCGTCACTCAGGGAGCCGCGCGCCGCCACTATCCGGGCGACCGTCGTGTTGCGCAATCGAGTCCGCTCGTCGAGCATGACCTGAGCGGCCATTTGCGTGGCGCGCAGGGAGCTTGTTTAGGCTGTGTGCTCTCGGGGAGCTGTGGTGTGCTGCTCGCTGCTGCCCCGCTTTGGCGTAGGCCGCTGGGGCTGCTTTTTAAATATCGTCTGGAGGTCGGTGGCGAGCCTTACCGTCGCGCAGGCAATCTCTACTCCCGCGTGTGGCCGAGAACCCCTCTTGGGAGTCTTGCCAAAAATATATTCTGTGCGTGCGGGGCGCCAAGCTCGCCCGGCGCAGATCCCGGCAAAGATCGTTTCGGAGCTGATACAGCACCGCACTTAGTATTAGGACACTAATACTCTGTAGTATGACGTGAGCACGGGACTTGGGCGTGCCGCGCGCGCTGGCGGTTGGGGCGCATCAAAATTAATTAACGAGTCACATGCTTAGGGTTAGGTCAATAGAAGCTGTCCGGCGGCCGCATCTGTTGCGGCGGCACGGGCGGCATCGCGGGCGGCGCGTACTGCTGCGGCGGCGGCGGCGGCGGCGGTTGACCGTAGAAGCCGCCCTGGTTGTTGTATTCCTGGGCGAATCTTCCATCAGGCGGCGCCCCCCCCTGATGGTAGCCCGAGGCCGCGCGCATCGCCGAGTAGCTCCGCACGGGCGCCAGCGAGTTCTGCTGCGGCGGGTAGGACCGGTCCACCGCGCCCGCGAAGTCCGGCGGCGGGCCGTGGCGCTGGGGGTCGTGGCGCAGCGGCGGCGGGCCGGGGTGGTACTGGCCGTGGTGGTGCTGCGGCGGCGGCTGGCCGGGGCGCCCGGGCTGCGGCGGCACGTACTCCTGCGCGGTCGCGTTGAACGAGTTGCTCCGCTCCGGCCGGGCCCGCGGCGGCGGCGGCCCGCGGCGGCCCAGCTCCAGGCGCTGCAGGGCCGCGAAGTCCGCCTCCGCTCTAGCACGATGGGCGTCATCTTTATCCCGCCGCTGCTGGAGCGCGTCCCGCTCGCGGCGCACCTTCTGAACCCTTCGCCGCTCGTCGAGCGCGGAGGCCTGCTCCGCGGCGAGGGCCCACCGCTCCCCCGCGAGCGCCTCCCGCGCCTCGGCTACCGCCCGGGCCTCCGCCGCCAGCTTCTGGTGCTCCGCCTCGACGCGGCGGCGCGCGTCGCCGATGCCACTGGGCCGGCGCGCGTCCCGGCCCGCGCCCTTGGCGTCGCGGCCGCAGCCCTGCCCGTAGCCCGGGCCGCCGCCCCGCCCGTAGCCCTGGCTCGGGGCCGCGCCCTTCATTGCGCGCTCCTTGCGCGGCGGCGCCGCCACGCGCGCGCTGAGGCTCCGCCCCTGAAGCTCCGAGCCGTCCAGGGCCTTCTGAGCGGCCTCGGCCTCCCGGAGGGAGCGGAAGCCGACGCGCGCGCGGCCCGCGGACGTGCCGTCGGGCTTCGTCTGCAGGTCGACGCGGCCGAAGGCGTGCTTCAAAATACTTGAGATGTGGGTCTTGACGTCGTAGCGCTTCGTGGTGTAACTCAGGTTGTGGAGCGTGATGGCGTGGCCGTCGTCTTCATTTCGGCGCCAGTCGGGCTCCACGGCTTTCGCCGCCCGCGCGGGCCGCGGCGCCGGCGGCGCAGCGCGCAGCTCCTGCTTGCACAGGCCCCAGTTCTTCAGGGCGGTCCGCACGACGCGCCGCGTCTTCTTGTCCACGGCCATCTCGTCGTAGTCCGTGTCGTCCAAGAGGGCCAGGGCCTCCATGTCGATCTCGTGCTCCCGTAGTAACGGCACGAGCCAGGCGTAGTCCGCGTACAACTGCGTGTCCCGCAAAAAGGCCTCGATGGGCGGCCTCGCGGCGATCCGTTTCGCGTCCGCCTTGGCCGGCGTCGCCTCCAGCTTCACGCGCCGCTTCTCCGCCTTGTTGTGGGCCTTCTTCTTGGCCTCGGACGCGAAGCCCTGGCGCTCGAGCTGCTTCTGGCGCCGCTCCTTCTCCTCTTCACTCTTATCCCATGCCTTACGTTCCTTGCGTTTGGCCTCCGCCGTGCGCGTCGCCTTGGCGCGCGTCCGGTCGTCCACGGTGACGGCGCCGGTCTTCTTGACGACGGTGGGCTTCTGCGGCTCCCCGGGCGCGAGCTGGAACGCGAGCGGCCCGCCGGGCTTCTGCGGCGCGATCGCGGCCAAACCGTGCTTGGCGCAGCGTTGGGCGATCCAGGTCCCGGCGCCGCTGCCCTTGCGCGGCACCTGTGGATTGGCCCCGTAGAAGGCGTTGAGCTGGCTCGACTTGAGCGGCCCCTCCGTCTCGATGAAGGCGCGCAGCGCGGCCATGAAGGCCACGTCGCCGGCGGGCGGGTCCCTGGCCTTGGCCTCGCGCGTCATAGAAGTGTCGCTGCCGACGTTGGCCTTCGCGCCCTTTGCGTCCGCCTTCGGGGCCTTCTTCTCCTTTTTCTCGGCTAAGCGCTTCTCCTTCTTCTCCTTCTCCCGGGCGTTTTCGGCGGCCTTGGGGGCCTTGGCGCCCGGCGCCCGGGCCGCGAGCTTCTGGCGCGACGCCGCGTAGGCCGCCTTGGCGGCGGCGCCCGTCAGGGGCGGCTTGGGGGCATCCTTGGCTTTGGATTTGCTGGCGGCGGCGTCTTCGGTGCCGCACGCGCGGCACGGTTCGACGGCGGGCGGCAAGCTGGCGTCGCCGGCCGTCCCCTCGTACCTTACCTCGTCGCCGTCGTCGGCGGCGGCATCTTCGTCGTCGACCGCGGGCCGGCGCCGCGACGCCTTCGGCGCGGGGGCCGACGCGCCGCGGTCGGCCGCGGCGGCCGGCTCGGCCGCGTCGAGCGTCGCCGGTTGTTGAGGCGGCGGCGGCGCCTTGTCGTGCGCGGCCATGCCGCCCGGCGCCGCCGGCGTGTCCTCGGCGGCCATCGTCGTCGCTTCCGGCGCGGCGCCGTCGGCCTGGGCGGCGGTGTTCGCGACCTCCGATGCGAGGTTCGCCTTAAGCTTGGCGATGGTGGCCGGCGGCGCCGGCTCGGACGCGGCCCAGGCCTCGGCGGCGCTCGTCTCCGCCGGGACGACGATGCCGGGCGTCGGCCCCGTCTGCGCCGGCTTGCCGTCCTGCGCCTCCTTCGCGGGCGGCGCGGGCGCGGGCGCGTCCGCGGGCGCTGCCGGCGCGGGCTCCAGCTCGCCCCGCTCCTTCGCAATGCGGTGCTCCATGATCGTTCGGATCGCGGCGCAGTCCTGCGCCTTCATGGCAGCCTGGACGTCGCTGCCGTACGGGAGTTCTTTTGTGGTGGCCGGCCCCGCGGGCACGGCGCCGTGTGCCGCGCAATCGCTGGGAGCCTCGGGCTTTTGATTTGAATCATTGGAGGCGCTCATGGTGGCGTGGGGCTGTAATTTGTGCTCGTCGATCAATTTGGTGCGTGCTGCGGCTCCTGCAGCGTTCCCAGCGGTGGCTGTGCGTGCACGCGCCGGAGAGCGTGCCTCGCGATTGAAATCTCCGGCCAAATATCCGCACGAGTAAAACCCGTGCCGAATTCAAATCTCGATCACGGACTGCGACGCGTCTAGGCGACGCGCAGTGTCTCCGGGGCTCCGCTCACTAGTCCGACCACCATAGCAGCTACAACAACATATTACTACTGGTAAACAACGTCCGTGCGCAGCAGGTACTTCGTCCCGCCCCGCACCGGCGCGCCCGCGTGCGTCAGGCACCGCTGGCCGTGCGCGTGCAACAGGACGGCGCCCTGTGTAGGCTGGTACTCGTACAGGACGGCCGGGCCGTCGTGGTCCCGGAAGAACTGCGTGGCGCCGCCGTCGCACTCGCTCAGGTAGAACAGCACCGTGAACTCCGTGCGGCCCTTGGGCGTGATCTTGGCCCCGTCGACGTGCCGGCCGAAGCGCTGACCCTCGGTGTAGCGGTACAGGCGGATGTCCGAATTGCAGCCCGCCGGCTTTTTGCCGTACAACGCGTCCGGCAGCAGCGGCCGCAGCCGCCGGAAGACCGCCTCCGCCACATCAGGACTCTCGACGCTCAACCGCCCGTGGACGCGCTCGGCGGTTTCGGCTGTCCTTTTTAGCTTTTCCTCCTTGAACCCCCGCGCCGCGCGCGGTTTTTCTGTTACGTTCACGCCTCCCACCTCGCCCCAGGCGATCCAGGCACAACACTCCTCCTCGGTGAGCGCGGGGCCGGCCGTGATCACGCAGGGACCCAGGGCATCGGCCACGCGCACGGCGCCCGTTGTTTCGAGGGCCCGCGGCGGCTGCGTCTCGTCGCTCGGGATCTTGAAGTACTCGTCGGTCGGCGGGAGGACCGGCAGGAACGCGGGGAGCGTGGCGGTCCGCGGCGGCGCGGTGGCCAGCCAGGCGCCCGCCGCGCACTGCGTGGCCTTAGACCGGGACCGCGGCGCCGCGGCCGTGCGCTGCTTTTTGCCCATGGTCCGCAGCTCTGTTTGGTCGGCGGCGACGGCGTACGCACCGCAGCAATCACAGTAGTGCTGCGCACTAGAGTACTTCCCGACAATGCTTGTACTACTGTCGACGCCGCGCTGATGTTGATGATGATGTACTTACGCGGATTTTGGGGGGCTGATGTGCACATGTGCACTTTACAATACCCGCACTAAAAACCCGCACGCGTCTGACACTTCCCTGGGCACCGTAACAAAAAGAGCTTCCCTGGGGTCAGAAAGGGCCGGCTATTTCCTTCGCACGGACCAGACAAACAAGTTTAAAGATCCTCACACACCCCGCACGCCGCCACGACCGCCGTGCCACTCACGACGCCGGTCGAGTCCCCGAGCGCCTCCAGCTCCTCGAAGACCTCCCCGCCACTGAGCACGCGCCCGAAGACCACGTGCTTACCGTCCAGCCAGGTGCAGTCGCCCAGAGTGACGAAGAACTGGGACTTGTTCGAGTCCGGCCCACTGTTGGCCATCGCGAGTAAACCGGCACCGGCGTGCGAAAAGGGGAAGGCCTCGTCGGCGAAGGCGTCCCCATAAATCGAGACGCCACCGCTGCCATCGCCTTCGATGACATCGCCGCCCTGGCACATGAAGCCCGGAATGATCCGATGGAAGGGCGAGCCCGCGTAACTTCGGTGCGTGCCCTCGATGTCCACGCCCTCGCACAGCGAGGCGAAGTTCAGCACGGTCGTAGGCACGTCGTCGCCAAACAGGCCGAACTCGACCCGTCCCTTCGCCTCGCCGTCGACCTCGATGTCGAAATACACCCGCTTGGTCACTGTGGCCTTGGACGCGTCGCCCTCGTCCGTAAAAAAACCGTCCCAGAACTCTCTCGAACCCGAAGCTTTCTGCACGTCCAGCACCACTTTATCTTCTTCTAAGCTCCAGAACGAGTCGTCCCGGTCGACGCTGCCACCCAGGTCGCCCTCGAGCACGACCTCGCCTTTCACAGTCATGGAGATGCTCGACCGCGACGGGTAGTCCACCTTGATCTGCTTGTAGGGCGTGCCCTCCTCCACGGGCGCGGCTACGGTGATGGTCGATTCCGTCTGCTGCCAGACGTAGGTCTTGCCTTGACCTTGCGTTTTGCCCTGTACTTCGCCCCCGCCGTACGCGTCGAACGCGGAGGGCGCGGCGGCGTCGCCGCCGCCCAGCTGCGCCATCAGCTCGTCCAGCCCCGGGCTGTCCGGCGTCGCCGGTTCCCGAAGCTGCGCCATCAATTCCTCGAAGCCCGGGCTCTCCTCCAGCATGTCGTCTTCGCCTAGGTTCGCCGGGCCGGGTAACAGGTCCGCGTCGTCTTTGTTGTTGGGGTCCGCCTTGTAGGCGTCCATGTCGAAGACGTCGTCCGCGCTGGCCGGCGCCGCGGCGGAGGACGCCGCCGCCAGGGTTAAGCGCGGCGGTGCGCCGCCCAGGACCTCGCCACTGGGCGACATAATTTGCTTGTTCTTCTTTTTCTTGGCGGCGAGCGCGACGGTGTTGACGCGGTGCGCCAGCGGCCGCAGAAACGCACTCGTGGTGGCCAGCAGGGCGAGACAGAGTGCTGGGCGCGCCATTGGTGCGATTGTTGAGCGGTACGACGGCGTAGGGTGCAGTTGTAGGTACGAGCGGTTATGCTGATGATCTATGCGGCTCAAAGCAAGAGTGGGTAGTGTGCACAGACAGCTGGACAGCGCAGCTCTGGGCGACAGACGCCGCTGAGACGGGTTTTGTCTCACCTCGCTGCACCGCATTTAGAGACGCACAGAGTTATTGGTGGCCGCACGACTCACCGCAACGGCTCACAGATTACCCTCTGCACGCTCGCGCTCGCAGCGCGCTGCGCATGTGCACGCCTGCTGCAAAGAGCATGACCAAAGAGCTCACAGCCCTGGAGGACGCCGACGACGCCGCAGCCATGCCGCCACCAGCGCCCGTAGCGTCGGCGGACTACAGCATCGGCGAGTTCGGGGTGACGCCGCCGGCGCCGCCGACGCACGCGGCTCTTAACGGCGACGTCAAGAATGTGTTGGAGTCGCTGCAGGCGCTCGTGCGCGTCGAGGAGAGCATGCCGCGGGTGAGCGCGGGCGGCCTGGCGTCGCAGTTCCTGCGGGGCGAAGACCTCGAAAGCGTCACGCGCGCGACGACGCGCGACCTGCCCGCGGGCTGGCGGGCCCTGCCGTCGGCCTCGCGCCCGGGCCAAGTGAGTTATCTCCACGACCCGACGGGCTTCAAGCAGTCCAAGTTCCCGACGGGAGCACCGGCCGACGCCGCGGTCGCCAAGTACCGCGCGGCCTTAAAGGCCAAGTCGAAGAAGCGCAAGGCGACCGCGCCGCTGCTGAAGAACGCGCCGACGGCCAACTGGCAGAGCTACATCAAGAAGCAGGGGGCGAAGCGGTGACGTGCGCGCCCGCGTCCCGACTTTTCGGTCCCTTCCGCTGTGGTCGACGACGCGTGCGTGCGGTGACAGCGATCACACCTCAGAACAACGGCAGAACATGATAGGCGGCCGGGCCGGTCCAAAAGGGACCACCTCGCCCTGGCACGCAGAAATACCTGCCGGAGAGCGATCGACGGAGCTATCCTATGCGCCTCGCGTTCCTCGTGGCTTGGCGCACTTGTCTTGAGCGCGGTCATCCCTCACAGGTCCACTCGTTTCGTGCGTCGCGCCAGCTTGGTACACAGACCTCGTAAATTCACACACTTTATTATAAACTACACCCCGGGCCGCCACGGCGCCGTGATCGTCGACGCCTCGAGGACGTCGTCGTCCGCCAGGGCCGCGGCCCAGGCGGGCGGCACCGGCGGCCCGAAGGACCGCGGCGACGGGACGCGCGGCGAGTCGTCGGGGCCGCCCGGGCCGTCCGCCGGCGCGTCGACGCGCGAGAGCACGACCGTCGACGCCCGCAGCGAGCGCGTTCCGGTAGCCGCCTCCGCGAGCGCGAGGGACCACTCCACGGAGGGCGCCGTCACGCGCGGCGGCCGTAACCGAAAGCGGGTGCCCGTCGCGGCCGCAAAGGACGGCGCGCGGTTGACCCAGCCCGGCACGGCGCGGCATTCGAGCAAGGCGCAAAACGCATCTGAAAAATGATTGCAGTTATGTGTCAGGGGATCGTAGTTCATCGCCGTGAACCGGCGCTGGAGTACTTGCAGCGCCGCCCGCACCATTTCGTGGGACGCGGTCCGCGTCAGCACCATCTGGTGCGTTAAAACACAGCGGGGGATGCGGTGTGGCTCCGTCACCACGATGCCCTCGAGCGTGAAGGCGAACTCCCGCTCGTCGATTTGGATGCCCGAGTGGTGGATGCCCAGCGAGAGCCACTTGCCTATTTTATAGTTGAACGGGTGGTCGACCACGTCATACACGTTCAGGCGCACGGTCGACGCCTCCTCGACCATGCGCGCGGTGACGGGCGCGGCCATCGGTATCGCTGCGCCGCGGCTCCGGCGTGGGTGCGTCGCGTGGCGGGCGGCCAGAGAGGAGCTGCCCCACACAAGAAGTTGTTACCGAGCCCAACTGCTGCCACCGCTCGCTCCCGCACTTGTCGGTCAAGGACTGCTGACGTGCGAGGGCAGCCCCGGTGAGCTGTGCCGCGCGATAAAATCTGTAAGAATTCGAAACCCGCACACACGCGGCAGATCCTGTCAGGGAGGGGTGAGAGGTGTCCGTCGGTACTACCGGAAGCCGCCGCGGTCCCCGCCCACACTTCGACCTAACGAAAGGAGGCCTTAACTTGGGGGGGGACGTGACGTCCGAAGGGCCGCGCGGGAGTGGCAAAGGAGGAGTAGGTAAAACGTCAGCACGCCGCCGGGACCTGGAGCGTGCGCGGCTCGCCTTCAATGGTCGTGACCTCGGGCGCGGCGGTCTGGAAGGGCTGGGGCACAGTCACCTGCAAGACCCAGCGGTCCCCGAAGACGCCCCGCTCGCGCTCGCGGAGCTCCAGCGACCGGTACTCCCAGCGCGTGGCCAGGCCCCACCTTTATAAAACGCCGTCGCAGGCGTCCCGGGACAACCCGTCGGCGGCCCAGAGCGCGTTGTCCTCCGCACTTCCATATTTCTCGCGGTCACCGCCGCCCACGGACAAATAGGGCGCGCTCGCGCTGACGTTCACGCTATATAAATCGTCAGTGAAGCGCAGGAACACGAAGGAGTACGAGTCGCCGGACTCGGCCCACATGAGTTCTCTCATACAAGAGAGGCCCCGGCCGAGCGCCTCCCGCCGCCGCAAGAAGGTCTTGGCCCGCAGCGCCCAGGCGAAGTCCCGGCGCGTGCGCGACGTGCGTTTGGCTAACGCCGCGAGTGTGCCGAGGTCCAACTCCAATCTAAGCCAGTCGCCGACGCCCGCAAAGGCCGCCAACTCCACGCGCGGCGGCAAGGCAAAGGCGTCGGGCTCACTAAAGAAGCTCTGCACGGCCGCCCCCAAGCCCGGGCCCCAGCCCGCCAGGGACGCGGCCGCGCCGTCGAGGTGGCGCGCGGCGCCGGTCTGGCACGCCACGACGGCCGCCAAGAGACTCGCCGGGCGCTTCCGTAGTAGATCGTCCGGGACGTCGAAGGCGTCCCCCTGGAACGCGCCTCCAATAACGAACTTCATCGCGCGCGCTTGCCCTCTTTTTGACAAGGGGCAGGCGACTGGAGGAGCGGCGCGGCGCCGTTTCTGCGGTGGCGCGGGGGTAATATGGGCGGCGGGGGCTGTCGGTAGGGCGCGGCCGCTTTTTTCGCAGCTCCGGTGGGCAGCGGGTGCCGTTCTCCAGGGCTTATGCGTGGTTTGCTCAGATTGCGATTTTCACCAGAGACGAACAGCGTGCGGGTTCGCCTCGGGGTCTGCCTCGGCCAGGCGTGGAGCCCTCCGCGGCGTCTCCGTGCTGCGGGCGCGAGCGATACGACGACTGTTCCTCTTTTTCCTACTAGAATCCTAGTGGCTGTGCACTCTCCCCCAAGAGCCGGCACGATCGATCCAGGCACGCTTAGCAGTTGTCCTGGGGTGCGGAAGAGGCCGCATTTCGAGGAGCACGGAGGCGGAACTGGCTTTACTGCGATAGTGGACGCCGCGTCTTAAAAGCCGGCAAGCTCGCACAACTTGCCATCTGCATCCGGGGCGCTGCGGGCCTACGAGACGCTCTGAATCAGTGACTGTTGCATCCACCAGCGCTTGCTGGCCGAACCTCCGCTTGGACGGTCAAACTCGCGAAGAGCGCCTGATTGTTGCCGGTCGCTGCGCCGCACCCGCTGGACGGGAAGGCCCTGCGACCGCCGCCGGGGCCTCACAAAAGCATAGCAAGCTCACGCCGCGAGCCGCGCGCGCTGAGCCTGCGCCATGTCCTTCCGCGTCAGTTCTCGGGTGATCATAGTTGACACGGCCAACGTCCTCGCGCGGTGCCCGGAGCTCGTCGGCAGCGTCGGTGCGGACCCGCGTCTCTCGTACAAACGCGCCGGAGCGGCCCTCGGCGCCCCTGCCTCACCTCGCGCGCGCTCCTTCAATGTCAGTTCAAACCAACAACGCGCGCAGGCGAAGTCACCAAGGTCCCCGAGCCGCCCTCGAAGTGGTACGACGTCCTGGTGAACGACGGGCGGACGATCCAGTTCCAGGCCTCGGCCCTGCACGCGGCGACGTCGTCGCGCGCGGCGACCGCCGCCCAGTATAGAGAAGGAGACGGCGAGGAGAGCGAGGAGGAGGTCCAGGCCGACAAGCAGAGCCACGCCCAGTCCCTCAAAAGAGGGACGCAGGTCGCCATCCATAGAACAGAAAACGTGCAGCAGCGGGCGCCGCACCTCATTGGGCGGATCGGCACCATCAAGGAGGTGCCCGTGCACCCGAACACGTGGTTCAAGGTGCAGTTCGCCGACCGACGGGTGTGCACGTTTAGACCGTCGGCGTTGCGGCGGGTCGCGTCCGGCGCGCAACGTAGAAAGGGCTCGGACGAGGACGAGCCCGTGGCCAAGCCGCGGGGGCGGGGCGCGCGCTTACTCTCCTCGGTCTTAACGGGCCGCGCGGTCGACGCGGAGCGCTGGGTGGGCACGCACGTGCGCGTGCGGGTGGGCCGCTTAGGCGGCCAGGTCGGAAGAATTCTAAGAAGTGGCAACGGCTGGGTCCAGCTGCGCACGGCCCGGGGCGAGATCGCAAAGCGGGCGTATGAATTAGAACTGGTGGACGAGAAGGACACGCCCGCCGACGACGACATCGACGAGGGCTCGAAACGCACCGAGTCCGCGACGGCCGCGCGCCAGGCCGCGGCCGCCAAGCGGAAGGAACAGCAGGCGAAGGCCGAGCGCGCCACGACGCGCGGCACTACTAGGGACGACGACGACGACGAGCCCAAGCGCAAGCCGAACCCGCGCAAGCCGGCGCAGCCGCCGCCGCCGCCGCCGACGACGCGGGGCGCTACTGCGTCCGCCGGCGGCGTGCGCCAGCCCCAGTTACTCGCACGGGTGGCGCGTGGGGCGTCCAGCTCGGCCAAGCAGGCCGCGTACCGGGAGGGCGTGCGCAAGCACGTCGAGCGGGCCCGGGACCGGTACCGGGACCGGCCTCACCTGGCGGAGTGGCTCGAAGCCCTGCAGGGGGGCCCCTGGGACGCGAACCAGAGCCACGGCGGCGCGTACCAGGGGGCCTACGCCTCGGGGAGCGACGATTCCGACGACGAGGCGCCGCTCATGGGCCCGCGCTGGTGTAGAAGGGCCGCGCGGCGCGACCGCTCAACGCGTCTAGCCCTGGGCCCGCCGGGCTGCGTCCTGTGCCGGGTGGCCAAGGACCCGCACGGGGCGTGCTGGAATGCCAGCTGCCCGGCGTCGCCCGTCTTCCGCCAGCCGGTCAAGGCCGAGGTCGACGCCAAGAAGAAGAAGCCCGCTTCTAAAAAGAGAAAGAAGGCGTCGGTGGACGAGGAGCCCCTCGTCGCGGCGCAGAACACGGTGGCGCGGCTCCCGAAGCCGTCGCCCTTCGAGCTCGGCCGGGCCGCCGGCCCGCACCTCAAGCTCGCGCGGAAGCGGGAGGAGGCCCGGACGGCCGAGGACTGCGGCGGACCCGAGCCGGAGGAGGACGACCTGCCGCCCGGGCCCGGGAAGCGGGCCGAGGCCAAGGCCCAGGCGGCCCAGGCGGCGCATGCGGCCGTCGACGCCGCCGAGGCCGCCGAGGCGGCGCGGGCGGAGGCGAAGCGGGCGGCCGAGGCGCCGCCGGCGCCGGCGCCAGAGCCCGCCGCGGAGCCGGTCGCGGAGCCGGTCGCGGAGCCGGTCGTTGAGGCGGAGGCGCCGGCCCCGGCCGCGCCAACCGAGGACGTCGAGATGAGCGACGCGCCGCCGCCGCCGCCGTCCGGGTGACGAGCCCCCCCCTCGGCGTCGTGGCTAAGTTGAGGTTTCCCTATCTCCCATGACGCAGGTGTAGCCGGATGTTCACCTCCTCGTGCGCGAAGATACGTAACCTCGCTCCAGCCGGGCTGCGGTCCCGTGTAGTAGCGGCGAGGGACTTTTAAAAGGCGAACACACGGGCGGAGACGACGCTTTTTGGCGCCTATACGCACACACATCATGGCACCGAGAGTGCATATAATGCTAGGTAAACATGAACTCGAGTCCGGGATCCTTAAAACGTTGTTGAATTGCGTGCGGGTTGCTCCGCCACCTTGGTTTTGCATCCCGTCAGAGCTTTGAGAGCTGATGGCATTGATTACACAAGAATGTCTGCGGTGGTCGAAATAAGCATTGCTCAATGAGGACATAGCGTGAACAGACGCCGCTCGTGAAACGACAATGCGTCAAGTACTGACTCTGCTGAGCATTGCTGCAACAACATCATTGCAGCTTAGCGCACCGGTGCAGCAGCGGCGACCGCGGAGGCTCGTCACGCTGCGCGCACACGACCCCACCGAATACTCGGCACCCGCACACTGTCAACCGCGGAGGCCAGTGCTCGACCGCCGCAAGGCGCTCGCGGCCTGTATGTGCTTTTTAACAACCCCGGCCTACGCCACCGAGGCGAGTGAGATCGTCGCCGAGGTCATGCAGGAGCCCGCGGTGGACATCCTCGCCAACCCCGCGCTCGTGTGGAAGGTCGGCGACGCGCAAGGAAAAGCTGTATCGCTCGCGCGCGTGCGCCGCGTCTTCCCCGGGCCCTTCGTGAACTACCTGTCTCGCTTCCTTTTGGCATACGACGACGGGAGCCGGGCCCTGTGGCGCGCGGACTCGTCGGAGATACCCCTGAGCTGGAACGAGGGCAAAGTGAGGCGGAAGCGGGCCACACAATTGGCCGCCTTTGCGGCGTCCGTGGAGAAGGGCCTGGGCATCTACGCGGAGAAGTCGACCACGGAGAACGGCGACCTGAGCGACAAGCCCCAGCTCGGCGTGCGCCAGTTACTGTCGTTGCTGCGGTCGCGCTACGGCACTGAGCCCGACGCGCCGCGGCAATTAGCCTTGTGTTTTTCTTTATTAGAGCCGCTACTACAGCCGACCGAGGTCATCGCGACTCTTTCCGCGACGCACGAAAACGCCTCTGTGGTGAGTATAGAGGTGCTCGACGGCGGTTCCTTAGCCACCGGGGACGTCGAGGCCGTCGGGCGTCTAGAACAAGCCACGCTCCCGGCGCCGGCGGTCTTCGGCGGCGCGCGGCGGAAGAAGGACGTCGGCGCGCGCCTTGCGCCGCCGAAGCTCGTCCCGACTGGCAAGGTTTTGGGTTTCAAGGTCGTGGAGCGCGGCTGCGGCCACGCCCTGCCCCCGGAGATCACGGTGTCGAGCATTGGAGGGAGTATCCAGTCCAAGGAAGTGGCCCGCGGTAAAATAGGCAAGGACGGCGGCCTGGACAGTGTGGACATCGACGTGCCCATGGAGGCCCTGGACTTCTCCGAGGCGGTCAACGACCTCATTGTTGAAGTAAGTGCACCGAAGGACAACTCGGCCTGCGGCACTCTAAGTTCAGTAGTACCTATCTTGGAATACCGGCTCGAGGCCGTCGCGCTCTCTCCACAACAACCCACGAACTTCGGGTATACCCTGGCGCAGCCCCTGGACGTGCGCCTGCCCTTCTACGACAAGTCCATCGAGATTCTGAGGACGCCTGTGGCCATTGCAAGGACTATTGCCGCACCGGGCGCGGAGTTCGCGGGCCCGCCGTCGGCCGCGCGGTGGGCGCCGCGCGACGCGTCGGCCAAGGAGCTCACGGCCCTCTTGGGCCCGGGGCCCATCCCGCGCTGGGACGGCGAGCGCCACTACTTCCCGTCCGTTGCCTTCGGGCGCATTGAGGAGGCGTCCAAGAGCATGCGCGGCGCGTTGGCGCCGGTGCGCAAGCCCCTCCAGCTCACGTCAGGGCAGCTTGTAAGGCTAGGGGCCGCCGGCGCCGTGGCGAACGCGGCGACGCGCGCCGCGCTCAATCCGTTAGAGTTGTCCAAGACCCGGGCCCAGGCGCGGTGCGCTGAAGATGAGGACGTGTCGCCCTTTTTGGGGGTGGAGGCCACGGCGGCGTGCGGCGCGGCATTGGGGACGTCGACCTTCGGCGTCTTCGAGACGCTGCAGCGGGGCTTACCTTCGATAGCCACGTCGACCTTCGGCCCGGCCTTCGCGACGGCGCACGAGTCGGAGCTGAGTCTGATGTCCAGTGTGGGTGCCGTCATCGTGGCGGCGGCGCTATCCGCACCATTGGAAGCTGCGAAGGTGCGATTGATGACGGGCGACGGGTCGGGCGGGTTGCTGTCGTCCTTAGATGCGGTGGCCACGGTGGACGGCGAGTCGCAGCCGGCGCGGCTGTGGGACGGCTTTGGCCCATTACTGGCGAGAGAGCTGCCCTTCACCTCGGCCAAGCTCGCGGTCTACACCGCCGCCCAGCAGGCCCTGTTCCAGGTGTTGCCGGCCGCTCGAGAAAGGCCCGTGGCCTCGTTTTTAGTAACTGTCGCATGCGGCGCTTTGGCGGGCGCCGTCGGCGCGCTGATCTCGGCGCCCGCGGACGCCGTCGTCACCGAGCTCGCCACTGGGAAGTACGGGCCCAACTGGCGCGGCGCCCTGGCCACGGTCGTCGGTGGGGATTCCATACAGGCGACCATCGAGGGGGCGCCCCGCCTCTTCTCGGGCGCGGCGCAGCGGTGCCTCCTCTTCGCGGTGATCATCGCGGTGCAGCTCATCCTCTTCGACTTCTTCCGGTACAAGCTCCAGGTCGCGCCCGAGGACCTGTCCCTTTCTTTAGACGTCTTCGCGGACCGCCTATCCTTCTACACGAAGTAAAAATTGTGAGTTTGCATGAGTCAGACTAGTAGTACACGTCTTACTCACAAGGACAAATCACCGCCGGCCCCGCGCCGGCGCGCTCTTCGGCCGCGGGCGCTTCTCGTAGGGCCGACGCTTCTCGTAGGGCTTGTCCAGCAAGGCCAGGAACTCCTCGTAGGGCGAGGACTCGTAGGCCACGTAGCCCGTGCCGAGCGGGATCGTCGAGTCCACGGACGCGTCGTCATCGAGGTCGCACAGGGTCTCATCATCAAAGTACGTCTGCATCCGCAGGCGCGTCGTGTGCCGGAGCCGCTCCTGCGCGTGCCACGTCCTGGTCAAGCCGACGCTTGACGCGTCGTCCTCTTTTTCGGGCGGCGGCGCCGCCCGCGCCTCGCCCGTCGCCTCGTCGAACCAGAACCACACGCCGCACTGGTACTTCCGCGTCCACTGCGGCGGCTCCTGCTTCACGGACCGCCGGAGCCGCGCGGGCACGACCTCCTTGACCTCCTGCCTGCGCTCCTTTTGCACTCTTAGAAAGGCCAGCCGCTCGTCCACAACCCTCATTGACTTCCGCGAGACGCCCTGCGCGAACTGTCTCACAGTATTCTCCGTCCGCTGCTCTTTACGGATTTTAGCCTGCTGGACGACGTCGACCACCCGCAAGCCCGGCCGCCGGGCGGGCGACGACGGCAGGACCAGCGTGCCGAAGGCCGAAGTGCGCTTCGCTCCTCGATGCCGTGCTTGGGTGCGCTTGGCCGGGGCGCTGGACGGTCTTCGTCGTTGCGACAGCGCCAAGGACACGGCCCGCTTGAACTTGTACTTGGGGGAGCAGAGCGACCAGACCGGGGCCCTGGCCCGCGGCGTCGCGTCGTAGCGCGTGGACTCGATGTGGGGCGTGGCCGGCGCGTGGCCCACGATGTGCTGCATCCGGCTATGGTACAAGAGCACGCGCTCGTGCTCGAAGCCGCGGCGCGACATCGCGGCGCCGCACTTGTCGCGTGCGGTGTTGTCGCGAATGCGCTCTACGAGCGAGGCGCCGTCGGCGTGCAAAGCAGGTGGCGCTGTGTGAATGCCCCTTCGGTGATGGGGTTGCGGCGGTCCAAGAGCTGCCCGAATCGCGTCGGCCGCGTCCTGCTGCTGCCCGGGGCACCCCGGTAAATGTGTAAGACCAACAAGCCGAGGGACGCGCTTTGTAGGCGCTCGACAGTGGCGTTCTGCGGCGAAGCGCAGATGCGAAATCCGCCGCGAGGCTCTTCGTAGCCCCCCCGGAGCCCCCCCTCATGCCTGGCAGCGGTATCAATCCGCGGGACGGCCAAAAAGTGCCTACGCTACGGGTTTTACTAGCTAGCGCGCAACCGCAAAGCTTGGTCGGTAGCGCCCGTCCAGCAGCCCGGCCGAGCGCGTAGCGGCCAAACCAGCTCGCAGGCAGCCAGCGCGAGTCAACCTCTCTGTTCCCGCTGCAAGCCGTTGCCAGCGCACCCCTTGGACACCAACCACACCTCGGGCAGCCCCGACGCCGTCGACGACTAGGAACGATGCCCCCGGCGGCCGAGGACGTGGTCGAGCTCGAGCACGCCATCGGCGTCAGCGCCCTCCGGGGCGGCCTCCACTACCACTGCAATGGAAGAGAGTACCTCTACGCCGCGGGCGCCTCCATCGTCGTGTGCAGCTTCGACGACCCGCACGACCAAAGCTTTTTGAGAGGGCACGACGACTCCGTGACGTGCGTCGCCCTCAGTCCCCAGGGCACGTACGTGGCGAGCGGCCAGAGCGGCGAGAACGCCGACTGTATTGTTTGGGACTACGCTACAAAATCGCTGCAGTTCCGGTTGAGCGAGCATGATCATTCTGTAGTCGCGGTCGCGTTTTCGCATGATGAGTTGTTGCTATGCACGCTCGGTGGGCGCGACGACGGCAAACTTATTGTCTGGGACCTGTCCAACGGGTGCATCGTCTCAACCGTGATGAATAAAGAGGCGGCATCTTGTGTCGCATTTGGCGGATTCGTGCGGGACGTGAAACGAAGGGACACACAAAATTATCAGTTTTGCACGGCTGGTAGTACGAAAGCGACGATGTGGTCCCTGGATCCGTATTCAGGTGCTCTAGAGAGTGAAAGAGTAACAACAGAGGGCGCCACAGTGAGGAAAACGACATGTTTAGTCTTCTCCAACGACTTCACCACCATATATTGCGGGACCACGTCGGGCGACTTCACGCGCATTACCGTACGGCAGGGAAAGATGGCCTTCAAACCGATCTACGCGAACGGGGGCGGCGTGGAAGCGTTATTGGTCACAGCGAAGGGCGGCGTCGTGACGGGCGGCGGCGACGGGTGTGTTACAAGTTTCACGTCGGACCTGGAAGAACTAGCAAAGCTGAAGCTGCCGGCTCCGGTCGTCGCTTTAAGTTTCGCGCCGGACGGCAGTGAACTCGTGGCGGCCATCCGCAACGGGGCCATCTACCGGTTGCGGGGGGACCTCTCTAGAGCTTTACTCGTGTGCGAGAACCACGCCTTGCCCGTACGAGCGGCGGCGTACGCTAGGGATAGTTCGGACCGCTTCGCGACGGCCTCTACCGATAAGACTTTAAGAGTGTGGGACGCGAACGACTATAAAGCGGCTACTACCGTGTTGGTGCGGGACGCGGGCGAACCTACTTGTGTGGTCTACACCCTAGACTTTCTCATTTCCGGCTGGACGGACGGCAAGATCCGGGCGCACGACGCGGAGGGCGGCGCGCCCCTGTGGTTGATCGACCACGCCCACCGGGGTGGCGTGACCGCTTTGCAATTAGCCTCGAACCAAAGATTTGTGATGACCGGGGGCGGCGAAGGGGATGTAAGGGTGTGGGAATTACGCTCACGAGAATTGGTCTCGCATCTCAAAGAGCACCGGGCCAAGGTCACGGGACTCACGTTATACGCGGACGACATGCACGCGCTGTCCTGCTCGCGGGACCGGAGTTTCCTGTGTTGGGAGCTGCGCGAGGAAAAACGGGTCACGTCGCACACGCAGCGCATGGGCGGTATGAACGCCGTCGCACTGTCTAGAGACCAAACGCGCGTCTTCAGCGTGGGGCAAGAAAAGCGCCTGACCAAGTGGGACCTGCGCGACCCGAACTTCCTGGAATGCGTGGATTTGAGTGAGGACAACACGGACGAGGCGTCCTGCGTCGCCGTCAGTTATTCGGGCCTGGTGGTAGCCACGGGCGGGTCCAGGAAGCTCCTGAAATTGTTCGACGCGGGCGAGGGCATGGCGCGCGTCGCGACGGTCGTGGGGCACTCGGGCGCGATCAACGAC
>Ga0302122_10000624_pt1 | contig 22119 bp, 15 predicted proteins | sample CB21_SCM_MG_FD_203115 | JGI IMG/M metagenome (GOLD analysis project Ga0302122, IMG submission 203115) | Marine microbial communities from Western Arctic Ocean, Canada - CB21_SCM | ecosystem: Environmental > Aquatic > Marine > Oceanic | place: Canada: Western Arctic Ocean | collected 2017-09-28
GCCTTGAACGCCTTCGGAGGCTTACTGGTGGGCACGGTCATCAAGTACGCCGACGCCGTCATGAAGGACGTGGCCCTCGGGTCCAGCATCGTGTGCTCGTCGCTGGCGTCGGTGTACCTCTTCGACTTCGAGCTGAACGCCAGCTTCGCGGCGGGCATCGCGTGCGTGATCTACTCTGTCTTCCTCTACGGCCAGCGCGCGCACTGCTGCGGCGCGCTCAGCCCGCCGGAGGGCTAGGTCTCTACATTAACGTCTCTTAGTTCCAAATCGGGAGGGGGGGGGTATTGATAATAATTTTGGTCTGTCACAGGTCTGTGCAACAACACAGAGTCACCTTCTTTCCGACGTGGGCGCGCCCGGCGAGAAGCCGCCCAGGTCGAGGCTCTCGCCGAAGCCGCGCTGGCCCGTCGGAAAGCCGCGCGGGGCGGACGCCGCCGCGCCGATGGGCACGGGCCGCGACGGCGGCGACCGCGGGTCCCGCGGCGCGATGGCGATGGGCGGGCTCTGGTCCACGCTCCGGATGGGCACGCTCGGCGACGGGGCCGGCGCCGGGGCCGCCGGCGCCGGCTCGACCTCCTCCTCGCCGATCTCGGCGAAGGAGTGCGCGTTCCGCCGCATCGACGGCCGGCGCGCGGGCGGCGGCGTCGGCGCCGGCGCCACGGTCACCCGCTTGGCTGGTGGTAGGACGGGCCGGGGCGCGGGCATGGGCCGCGCCCGCCCGAACGCCGCCACGATGGCCGGCGGCGTCGCGCCGGCCGTCACGTCCGCGCGGACCTCGTCCTCCTCGAGCAGGAACTGCCCATCAGCTTCGTCCACGTCGATGCCAAAGCTCGGCGCGCGCGTGCTCCGCTTCTCCACCTTGTCCTCTGTACTACCTTCACCGACGGCGAAGGCGGGGAGGGCCATCGTGCCCAGCGAGTCCACTCTGACAATGCTCGAGAAGTTCAGCTCGCTGTAGCTGTTGACGCGCTTCGGCCGCGGCTGCTTGAGGCCGCCCGGCGACATCTCGCCCAGGTTGCGCTTCTGGGTCTTGCGCTTGCCCGGGCTCATCGGGCTCTTGGCCGGCGACTCCGGCGGCGACAGGAAGCGGCGCGGCGACCGCGGCTCCGGGAAGGAGGACATGCTGCTGGCGTGGCTCTTGTCTCGAGCCACGAAGCTCGCCCTAGCGGCGCGGTGGCCGCTTTTTTGTTAGACGCTCTGAGTTGCGCGTCGCGCGGCAGGGATGCCAGAGCAGCTGCAGATATTCTTCTGGAGCGCTCGCGCGCTCGCGGTGCTCGCGCTGGACGCTCGGCGGGACCCGCGGACTCCTGGTGCCGCCGGCGGTGCCCGGGAGGCTTCGAATCTTTGGAGGTTCCACTTGTCGGTCTTCAAACGCGCGCCCGCGGTGCTCGTTGCACGCGGCGGAGCTGTCCACACGTAGCAGATGGCTGCGGGACAGCGCTGCGCTGGGTCATGCAAACAGGCAGTAAAACTGCGCACGCGTCGCTCGAAATGCGGTGACGATCAGAGCCAATCGAGCGAGAAATATCCGACCACGCTTGCAGTGAACGTGCAGGGAAATGTACTCCTCGTACAGCATAGGACAATGCCCCAGGCCCCCCGCGGGCCCTCCCGGGCCTTCAGGCGCCTGGGGCAGGCACGCGCGGTGGTACCATGAAACGCCAGCCATGTCGTCCAAGGGCGACGCGTAGAGGCCCGTGGCACACGCATGCCTCCAAGACCACGGCTCGAGCGTTGCTAGTGCGAACCGTGCGGCGGAAGCCAACAGCCATGAGCGTTGCCCACAGCGCCTAAGCACGAGCAAACGACCCACCCTGTACGCGCCGTCGACGCACCCTGGCGGCCAGTGCGAGCGCGACCAACCACAGCACGGCGCCGAAGACTGAAGCGCGCAAACAGCGCAACCGCACACTGAGCACCAAAACCAAGGCGGAGGCAGCCCCGACATCACCACCCCCGAGGGGTTGATTGGAAGAGGTCACACTAACGCAAGCACCATGGCCGTCACGCCCACCTCCCCCGACGTCCTGAACGACCGGCTCAAGGACCCCACGGACGGCAGTTTGATGAGAAAGCGCCATTTAGTGCGCGAGGACGTGGCCGACCGCCAGGGCATGGAGGGTGGGGCCTGGGGCGTCGCGAACTTGTCCAATAGAAGTATGTGCACCAAATCCCAAAGGCGGCTGCCCTACGGCTTTAAGAGGAATGGGTCATTAGCGTTCGTCGCGCTCTGCGCCTTGTCGGCGTGTTGTGTCTCCATGCTGCACCTGCACCGCGTTTTATTGGTGAATGACGAGGGGAAGCCGCGGTGCGCGACGTGCGAGGCGTGGGCGTCGAGTGCCTTTGCGTCCTGTGGTGTCGCCAGCGCGTGCTACCTGGCCTTTTCATTAGGCGTGTCCCACATGCTCGTGGCGCAACCGAGAAGTAGGTGGGGCTTCCCGCACGCCGATTCGAATGCATTAATGGATAGCATAGCGAAGGCCTATAGATCCGCGCCGCACGAGTTCTTGCAGTTCCTCGTGTCTTTACTGGCCGTGACCTCCTGGCTCTACGGGGTGCAGATGCTGGCCTTCGTCGACGCGCCCGGTGATAATTTACATATGCATTATATTCTCGGGGGCCACAAGCACGCGACACGAACCAATCCTTATGAAGAAGATAACCCTCTAGGAGTGCCCGGCAACAAGAAGCTGCGGACCTTCCACACGATGGAGCTGCTGGTCTTGTGGTCCGTGGCCTTGAACGGCATGCTCGGCTCCCTCGTGCGGCTCGTGATGCCCACGTCCATGTACGTCCCGCCGCTCTGGCTGGGCGTCGACGGCGTGGAAATCGGCACGTGTTGTGCCGTGGCGCTAGCACGGATCCTGGAAGCGCGGGGGTGGGCCGGCTGGGCGCTCGGGGGCTACTCGCCCTTTATCGTGTGCGGACTATTTAGGTTCGTGAGATTGCTGCGCTTCGAGCGCTTCTGCGTGATGCGCTACGGCGAGAACGGCGCGCCGTGGAAATCGGCTATGAACGGGCCCATGGTTAGGTTCTACATGCTCATCCTCAAGGTCGGGGCCACGATCTGCGCCGCGGCTTGTATTGTGTGCGCGGCCGAGTACCCCTGCGTGGAGCGGGCGGAGAAATTGGAGGACGACCTGCAGTTGAACGACTGCAACGCCCGCTTCCGGCACTACCAGGACTGCGTGTACTTTCTGATCGTGACCTTCTCGACGGTGGGGTACGGCGACATGTACCCCGCGACCCGTCTCGGGAAGGGCGTCGTGGTTTTTGTCCTGCTCTTCGTGCTGTGCTTCCTACCCTCCTTGTTAAGTGACATCGCGGAACTGAGCGACGGGGACGACACGTCCTCGGAAGAACAGCAGATCAACGCCGTGGCCAGTCTCCACGAGGCCGTTTTGGACCTGCACGAGGACGTGGAGCACCTCGCGAACGGTTTTGATGCCCTGGGCGTCCTCGCGGGCAGGGCCGCCGGCTCTGCCTCCAACTCAAAGCAGCTCGCGGACGCCCAGGCCCGGCTCCAGACCGGGCAGGCGCAGCAGGCGGCCGACGCCGAGGCGCGCCACGCCACGCTGCTCGCGGCGCTGCGCAAGCTCGAGAGCCGGCTCGGCGGCGCGGCGTCGGCCACGCCGCGGCGGCGCGCCGCTAGTGACGACGACGACGACGGCGAACCCGACGAGCCGCCACGGCGGCACCACGTCGTCCTGGGCTCCAAGCTCCGGCGCGGCAAGCGGCGGCGCCTCCCGGCCGTGCGGAGCCCGGGCTACTACGTCAAGCTGCCCGCCGCGGCGACGGGCGTCTAGATCTTTACTAAAATACATACATCATTTAACTCGAGCAGGACGTCACTTTCGAGGCCAGAGCAGCACTATGGCGACGCCGACGAGGGTCACGGCGCTTCCGATGATGTCGCCCTTGTCCAGAACCATGCCGTCGACAACTTTGGCCCAGGCGAAGGACATGCCGATGAAGACGCCGCCGTACGCCGCGTAGAGCCGCCCAAAGTCATCGATTGGCTGGAGGCAGGGGATGAACCCGTAGACCGCCAGCACGAGGGCGCCGCACGCGGCCCACCAGCGAGGCGCGCCCTCGCGCACGGCCTTCCAAATGAGCCACCCGCCGCCGATCTCGGCGAGTCCCGCGGCGACGAACAGCCCGGAGATCGTCCCGACGGAGCGTAGCACGCGCAGTACCGCCGCGAGCCGTCCGCCGCCCGGGCTGGCGCCTCCGGCGCTCACGGCGAGAACTGGTGTGCGCTTGCTCGCGTAGTTCCCGGGCAGCGTGGACGGCGTCGCGGTCCTTGTCACCACGCGATGGACGGTGAGCGCCGGCTGGAATGCCGTCGACGGTGCGAGCATCGCAAACGCAACGGCGATATGTTTCAGCATAATTGGTTGCATCTATCACCTCTAATTAAGCGGGCACGCACAGCTGCGGGCACGCGCACCGTCTGTCTGAATAGCTTTGTTCCGGCACCGATGATCTATGAGCCGTGGCTTCACGTTGCAGCTAAGCAGCGATGCAAATTACGCTCCAATTGCTGAAGCGAACATCCTTTGTGCTCGCGCGCTCGTGCTATAAAGGGGCTGTGAAACCATAAAAACCCGTGCAGATGCACAGTCCTAGCCACGCTGTAGCGCCAAAAAGAAGACGAACGATACTTACCACGCCCTGCGCGCCCCGCGGCCCTTGCCCTTGCCGCCACGGCCGCGGCCGCGGCCGCCCTTGCCGCCGCCGCGCCCGCCGCGGCCCTTGCCCTGGAAACTGGCGCGCTCCTTCAGCCGCGGGAGCTCCTGCACGTCCACGGAGACCCCGTCCAAACCCTCCAATTGGCTCTTGTGCCGCGCCGGCACGTCGAAGACGGCCCCGTCCGAGTCGGCCACGAGCTGCATGCCCTTGAAGGCGTCGCACACGTCCGGGGCCAGGTTCTGCCGCAAAAAGTTCCAGACGAAACTAATGGAGTGGACCTGGAGCCCCGCGGCGTAGGCGCACGTGACGTAGCTCTCCGTGTTCGTCAAGAGGCTGCGGTCGGGGGGCTTGCCGCCCTCGTACCCCGCTAACTTGGCTAAACAGGCTTTGACGGCGTTGTCGGAAGACCTGAAGAACTTGGTCAAGGTCGTGGCTTCTTCCTCAAAGCACGGTAAAGCCGTCTTGTCCACGGCCTCGACGCTCAACCGCGCGGCTAACGCCGCCGCGCCCATGACGTCCCGCGCCCGCGGCGCCGCGACCCACTCGAACTTGTTTCGCGTGGCCCGCTCGATTTCTCTTAAAGTGTCTCTATGCTTGAGCTGATACAAAGTAACGCAGGTGCCCTTGCGCCCCGCGCGCCCCGTTCTTCCAGAACGATGCACATAAGTCTCCGTGTCGGCCCACCCAGATCTCGTGGCGGGGGGCTTGTTCATCACAACTAAATCGACGACGCAGTCGATGCCTCTTGCGGCCACATCAGTGGCCACTAAAACTCTAAACTTGCCCTCCCGGAAGGCGGCCATGGTCTTCTCCCGCAACGCTTGGGGGATGTCGCCGTGCAAGGCCCGCCGATCGAAGGTAATATCTTTGGAGTCGATAACTTCATTGCACTCAGCTTTGGTCTCGCAGAAGACGATAGAAGATCCGACGGCGTACGACCCGACGACGTCGTTAATGACCTTGTGGTTCTGGGACCAGGACGACACCGGCACACATAAATGTTTCACATCGGCCGAAGCTTGCACGATGGTGTTCAGGCCATCCTTGTTACTTCCAACTAGATCGATCTCCGCCAACGACGTACTATCTTGACAATATTCCCCGGCGATCTTCTTGACCCAGGGCGGCAAGGTCGCCGAGAACAGCAACAACTGCCGCTCCACGCCCTTCCCCATGCCCGCGAAGATCTTCTCGAGCTCATCTTTAAAACCCATGTCGAGCATCTGGTCCGCTTCGTCGAGCACGGCGAACTTCAGTTGGGACAATTGGAGCACGTTCTTTTCAATGAGGTCCATGGTTCGTCCGGGCGTGCCTACGACGACGTCCACGCCTCTCCTTAAAGCGTCGCACGAGGGACCGTACGCGGAACCACCATAGACGCATAACGTTTTCAATCGATTCCTCGAGATCTCCGCGAAGTCTCCTAAAACTTGCTGGGCCAGTTCTCGCGTCGGTGCGAGCACTAGGGCTCTAGGCTCCCTCGTAGACTTGCCCAGTAATAATGCTTCGATAATGGGTAAAGCGAACGCCAGGGTCTTGCCCGTGCCCGTCCTCGCTCTGGCCATGAGGTCTTTTTTTTCATAAAAGATCGTCGCAAAGGTGGCAACTTGAATAGGAAAGAGCACCTTGACGCCTCTTACTTTCAGGGCTTCCCTTGTAACAGAGCTAAGGGAAAAGTCCTGCAGCGCTTTGGAACCGGCGGGCGCCGTCTTCAGCGCCTCCTTACTTTCCTCGTCCTGGTCGCACACGGAGCGCGTGCGGGGCCGCGTGGGCTCGCTGTCGTCCATGCCCTCGTAGAACGCGTCCTCGGCCTTCTTCTTCGTCTTCTTCTTGGGCTTCTCCTCGTCCTCGCTCGCCTTGCGCTTCTTTTTTTTGTCCTTCTTCGCCGGCGAGGGCTCGCCGGCCTCGGCCTTGCGCTTTTTTTCGGCCTTGCGCGCGGCTTTCCTTTCGGCCTTTGCCGTTGCTTCGGCGTCGGCGTCCATGGTTGCTTGGGTTGTCTGGCGCTCAGCGGCTTAGGCCGCGTTTGCTGAGATGCTCTCCGTGTGGTCACAGGCTGGAGCTGTTACCGGTGGGTCGTTGCGGCGTATGGAATTAAGTGCTCGCAGTGACAGCGCGCAAAGCGTGCTAGTCACAGTGTTAGATTGATCTGTTGGCGCGCGGACTGTGAGAGCCAGCGTTTTATCGACCGTCGCCCGCCTAATCAAAGCTAAACAATAGCTAAAGAGGTGCGGGTCGCGAAACTCCCGACTTATTTATTTAACGCCCACTAGTCCTAGCACCGTAACAAAAACCATATCAACTTATTTATTGTTTGGATAGTAGTCGGAGCTCTCCGGGAAATAAATTGCATTAATAAACTTTACGAGTCACACACAACGCCCGGGGGATGGTCGCAACACACACTCATCAGAACAACCCCGAAACACTAGCTCGACTCGGACGACTCGTCAAAACAACCCCACCCGCTCGGCAAGGTGCTCCACGCGGAGCGACGCCGCGAAAAGAGCGGCGTCGAAGGCGCCGAATGGCAAAAACGCCAAAGTCTTCGGCCGCCCGGGGAGCAGGGCGAAGGCGTTGTCGGCGAACCTTCCTGGGGAGCGCGTCGTGAGCACCACAAATAGGGCGGTCGCGTTCGACGAGAGCACGACGCCGCGGCCGCGAATCTTGTGCTTGACACGCGCTCTGGGCAACCGCAGGTCCGCGGGCCACGCCAGGATCAGTTCAGAAGAGGAAACAACACCCACCGCGTCGTCGACGCATGCGATCATCAGGACCGACCGAGTCGCGTCGACGGCGTCCAGCGGGATGGAGAAACGCTCGAGCACCGCGGGCCCCGCCGCCAACGCGACCCGCCTCGCCAGGAGCCTGGCAGCGCGGCCCGTCGCGAAATTCACGGCGTCAATCATGACCGCGCCCGTGAACGGGCGGTGGGACCGGTCGTTCCGCACGTAACACCGCCCGCGCGCGTCGCACGCGGCCACCACGTCGCGGAAGAGACTGCGGGCGTACCCGTAGTGGTGGAGCTTCCACCTTCCTCTGTACTCGAGCGAGCCCCAGCCGCCCGTCGGCCAGACCTCGTTGAGCTGCCAGACCAGGTGGCCCAGCTCGTTGCGGGACCGGTGACTTTCAACCAAATTTTTGACGAGCAGCGCGGTGGCCAGGCCGCACTGGTACAGCGACGCCGCGAAGTGCCGCGAGGCGTTCAGGTACGTGACTAAAGGCGGCGGTGTGGCCCCCGCGGACCACAGGTAGTCCGCCGACCGCCCAAAAAAGCTCCCGATGAAGTTGGCGCAGGGGTAGTTCCGCCGGGCCAGCACGTTGCCGCCCGCACAACTATTCGGGAAGCTGTCGCCGACACAGGTGTCCAGCGGCGCGCCGCCGACGAGCGACCGGTATGGGGGGGACAGCGTCGCGGCAAGGCTCTCCAGTGAGGACCAGGCCACGATGCCGAACTCGGACACGAAGGTGGACGCGTGGCCGAGCCCGATGGGCACCTCGTCGAAGACCACAGAAGTCTCCACGGGCTCGTAGGCTGCGACGCCGTTGACGGCCGGGAGGCCGCCTCCTCGTATATACGGCCCGTGCGCCTCGATCGTCGGGGCCGCCGGGTCCCGCGCCTCCAGCTTCCGACCGTCCGGCGTGCTCCAGAGCCGCGCCACGCCCGACGCCCAGCCGACGGAGGGCGACGCCGGCCAGACCGCTTTTGATGCGTCCTCCGCCGCGACGACCCCGAGCAGATCGACGTAGACCTTTGTAGACGCGTTCATGTCGACCACGCATTCGTTGCAGCCGCTCCACATGAACAGAGATGGGTGGTGGGATAAGCGGCGCACCTGGTGCCTCAACTCGCTCTCCTCGGTGTGCGTGCCGCGCGGCCCGTGGCCGCTCTGGGCGAACATGAGGTCGTGGTACACCAGGATCCCGCGCTCGTCGCAGGCGTCGTAGAAGGCGTTCGGCAGAAACACGCCGCCGCCCCAGACCCGGAGCATATTGGCACCGGCCGCGGCCGCGCTCTCCACGAGTCTCTCGTGGGTCCGCGCCGCGTAGCGCCCCTCCAGAACGTCCGTGGGGACGACGTTCGCCCCACGAGCCCACAGAGCGGCGCCGTTCACCCGTAAATAGAGGCCGTGGGACGCGGTGCCCGTGGTGTTTGCCGACCTTGTGACGTACGCAGGATCCGTGTCGTCGCCCGTGACGACGGCGACCGTCCGGAACGCGACGCGGCGTTTTGTTATCATACCGTTCACGTCAATCGCGACCTCGTAGAACGCGCGGGACCCGAGGCCGTTTGGTCGCCAAAGGTTGACGGCGCGCGCACGGGGGAGCTTGATGACTATCGACGTCGCGCCGGGCGCGACGACGGTCGCGGTTCGCACGTCGGCGGACCAATTACCAGTGACGGTAAAGAACGTCTCCGCGGGCCGGTCCGAGTCAAGGTGGAGCCTGATGGCGACGTCGAAGTCCGCGACGCCGTCGGCGAGCGGCTCGGTCTGATAGGCGCCGGCATAGGTTATTTGCGGCACGACGTGCGTGACAAACACTGCGGAAGTCTCGGCCACATATATACTCTTCCAGGGGCCCCGCGTGAACGCCCCGCCCTGGACCGGCGCCAAGTAGGGCGCCCAGTCCCAGCCGCCCGAGCAGGCCGCGAACCGACCGCGCACGTCCAAAGCCGGATCGAAGACGAGCTCGAGCTTGTTCGTCGCGCGGAGGAGGTCCGTCGAGATGTTCCGCACGTCGAAGGCATAACGCAGGAACTGGTCGCGGGCGACGCCGAGGACGACGTGGTTGAGCTTGATTATTGCGCCCATCTTGACGCCGTCGAAGACGAGCGCGATCCGTGCCGAGTCGCTACGTGTCTCAAACGTCGTCTTGAGCGTCCACGTGCGGTTCCACGCGGGCGCGTCCCGGATGAAATTGTCGTCCAGCAGTGGGTCGCCTATTGCACCGGCTTTTTCCAGATCCGTCACTATATCTCCGGGCACCGACGCCGGTATCGTGAAGCCGTCGTCCCCGCGCACCCACGACCAAGGCTCGGCATCGACGTATGTGACTGCATCCGCTCCGATTGGATCGTCGACCAGAGTGCCTGCGTGCGTGTAGCACAGGAGCGCTGCCGTGTAGAGACGCATGTCTTACGCTGCCGTGTAGGAACGCATGGCTGGATTAGCACCTCCAGCAGCTCCACAGGGTCGACAGCATTATGTCTTGCCACCGCTGCCGCAAGCGCAGATTCTTGAGAGGATGCCTTGTTTTGATGAATGATGGATGCTAGCGTGTCCAGTGTCGGCAGCTGGCCAAGCAGTAGATTTTGTGCGTGTAAAACCCGTACATCAGCCCGGAGCTCAAGCCGCTGTACGCGCCGCAGACGGCCATAGCACTGGCGCACTTTTGTCCGGACCGCAGCGCCACACCACGCAGCGAGGGGCCGTTTTTTTCCATCGCTGGGACTCCTCCAGCAAAATGCACACCCTCTGCCTCACTGCAGCAATCCTGACGGCGCGCGCCCTCACCGCGCCCACGGTTGCGCGACCGCTCAGAACGGCGCTCCGGAGCATCAAGGTCTCATACATCGAACCCGATGACGCCGCGGAGATGGGCGTGCGCGAGTGGCTGTTTAGTGACTGCGTCGACGGCGCCGAGGAGACCGTCCCGGAGGGCGCCCAGCGGTACGTGCTCAAGGGCACAGGCACCGTCGAGGCCTCGAGTTTCGCGGGTGGCGTGGGCGACGACGAGCCGATTGAGGTGGGCCCGGGGTCGCTCGTCGAGGCCGCGGCGCAGACGAACCTGCGGTGGCGGACCGAGGACGGGCCGTTCACGGTCCTGACGCCGTCCTTCGAGGACTGGACGGAGTACCTGTCGACCGTGGCGATCCTCGTGCTCTTCTTCGGGTTCCTCCTGGCGAACGCTGGTAGTTTTGGTGGCGGATGAGTAATCTAGAAAACATACTTACAAGTACTAGGCGTGCGATGGTAGATGTTTTTGGAAGTTAAGTTTACGAGAACATAAGCTGCGGCACGACGACCATGAAGCACGTCTGCCACGCCGCCTGGGCGGCGCGCGGCGTCACGCCCCGGAAGCAGCCCGGGAGGCCCTCCTCCCTATACACGTCGCCGAGCGTGCCCATGCCGCTCTGCGTCCGGATGCGCTTCACCTCGAGCGGCGTGTTCCAGCAGGAGCCGATGCCCCCGAGTACGCCGCAGGCGAGCGCGCCCGCGGCGCCGTACTTCGCCAGGCCCAGGCGCCGCTGGAAGAGGTCCGTCAGGCCCTGGCGCGAGGCCCAGTTCGTGGCCTGGCGCGCCGCGACGGCGCCGGCGCCGGCGTAGAGCGTAAGCAAGCCGCGCAGCACGTCTTTGTCCACAAAGCAGTCGCGGAGGCAGCGCAGGGCGCTCTTGCCCTCGACGGCCGAGCGCGTGACCAAGTAGGTGCAGGGCCCCATGACGAGGGCCTGGCAGCACCCCGCCGCCGCGCCCGTCGCGAAGGCCGCGAGCGCCGTGTCGGCCAACGCTGGCGCGGTCCGCCTCAACACTGAGGCAGCAGACCCCCGCGCGGCCAAGAGCACCGCACCACTACAAGAACCCTCGACGACGCGCGCGCCCGTGCCCCTCCAAAACGCTTTGACCCCGCCCTGGTAGTTATAGACGCTCCGCAAACTGGTCGCGGCCGTCTCGTTCGGGAAGCGCGTCACGCGCGTCTTCCACTGCTCGAGCGGGAGGCCGCCCGAGAGGTCCGACGCGACCCGGAGCACCGCGCCGCGCGCGATGGGCGACGCCGCGACGCGCTGGATGATCGATGCTCTTGCAGAGATGCAGCAGGCGAGGAGGAGCAGCATGCTGCTAACTCAACCCTGGTGAGGGCGCTGCAATTGCAAGGCTGCCTAAATTGCCTTTAGGAGGCAAGCCGGCTGGCTAAAAAACCGACTACGCGTTGGAGCGCCAGCGCAAAGAGCTTCCCTTGGCCGTACTCGTTGTACAGAGCTTAGCAGGCAGCGCACGCGGCACGGATACCAAAATCAGACTTGCACTTAAAACCCGCACGATCAACACACGGGTTTCTCAAAAACCCGTTCTGAATCAGCAAAGGCCGCGCTGAGGCACCACTCGTGTTCTCGCACTGCGCTCGTCGAAGCAACGAGCCCTGCAGCACGGCCTAGCACTCGTGCTCACGGGCAGGCATCGCCTTGCGGCGCCAACGCAGATGCTCCGAGCAGCGCTCTGGCTCGCCGCCGCCTCTGCGTTCCGAACGCCCCGGCCCGCTTTCCAACCGCGGCGCGCACTTGTTTTACAAGCGGAGCCGCCGGACGCTGTCGCCGAGTCGCCGATCGAGTTGTGTGAAGAGAACGACGATGCGGACGAGGCGCCGTCGCCGCCGCCGCGGAGACAGAATAGGGTGCGGCGGAAGTTAAGAAGATCAGTGATCGGCGCCGGCGTCGGGGTCTTAGGTGCAAAACTGACGAATCTAAACAGGGTCGCCTACGCGTCCTTAGGTATACTCTTGCCGTGGACGCCGCTTTTTGACACGCTCTCTCTAGCGTTTCTCTTCCTGAGGAGCGCCCGGGTCGACCTACTGGAGCAGCGGTTCCGGGAGGAGGCCCGCACCTACGAACGACCGCTGGTGGAGGAGAACGACGAGCCGCCCTTACGTATCCTGTGCATGGACGGTGGAGGTGTCAGAGGCGCGAATTTGCTATCGTGTTTAGACGCTCTAGACCAAAGAGTAGAAGGCCCGCTCCACGAGGCCTTTGACGTGGTCTGCGGCACGTCCATAGGGGGCGCCGGCGCGCTCCTCATGGCCCACTACGACGACCCGCTCAAGGAGTGCAAAGCGGCCATGGACGACATGGCCGAGGCCGTCTTTTCGAAGGCGTCGGGTTGGCGGTTGCTCGTGCGGGGCCAGATGACGGGGAAGTCCGTCCTGTCCGAGGTGGTCATGGAACGGATCGGCGACGTCAAGGACCTGCGGGCGCCGGAGCCTTTGGAAGTAGAGCAGCCCGTGGTAGTGGTGAGACGGAGAAGAAGGGTACGGCAGTTCTTGGCGCGGGTGGTGCTACGAAGGCCGCCGTTTGTGGAGCCCACGCCTCAATATGTGGGGAGGCGGCCATTGGCCTTCGCGGTTGCCGCGCGAGAGGCCGAGACGGGCTCATTGGAACCGTTCCTGTTCCGGACCTATCCCCGGGAACAGGGCACGGCGCCCGGCCGCAGCGACGCGAAGCTCTGGCAGGCCGTGGCCGCGACGTGCGCGGCGCCCGGGGTCTTCGCGGCCATTACCATCGGTTCCGAAAGTTATCTGGACGGCGGCGTCGTGGCGAACGACCCTACGCTACTTGCGCTGGCGGAGGTCGCGTCCGTGTTCCCAGGGAGGCCCGTAGGCGTTGTGGTGTCCCTCGGCTGCGGCCAGACGAGGAAGGAAAAGCGGGCCGAGCGGCGCGAGGAGCGCCGATGGTTCCGCCGGAAAAGAAGGGGCCCCTACAAGAAGCGCAACGAGGCTTTAAGTGGGACGGAGCGGCTCTTCATGAAGTTTGGGCTGACGTGGGACCACGAGCCGCGGATTCGAAGGCGCGCGCGGCTGGCGTTACAGAGGCGCAAGGCCCAGTACTTTCGGGTGGAGCCGCCCTTGTCATCAAGTGTTTCTTTGTCCGAGTCCGATCCGTCGAAACTCGACGCCATGGACGCGACCGTCAAGGAGTGGCTGGAGTCGCCGGTCGTCGCCGGTAGGTTGGACGAGATCGGCCGGAGTTTAGATAGACGAGTGAGCATTGAGGAGGAAGCTTTGCAACGGTCCAAGCTCGGGAGCGCTCTGGCGACATTAAACGCGGCGCGGCGCGGGGCCGGGGCCGGACTCAACACGGTCTTGGGGGACGCGCCCCTCCTGTTCCGCGGCGCCGTGGCGTCGACCGCCCAGGACGCCGCGCGCGCGCTCGAGCGCTCGCTGGCGGCGTCCGGGGACGACGTCGCGTGGTCTTTATTGGCGCCGCCGGCCCCGGCCCTCGAGGAGGCCATCGAGGACGTGGCGTGGAAGGCATTAGACGGTGGCAGTGTGCCGGACGGAGACGACATAGAAGAGTAACTAGTGTGTGATGTTAGGTCTTCGCGGCCCGCTGCCCGAGCGAGCTGAGGTCGTCGTTGCGCGCCTCGAGCGCGTAGCCGCGCGTCGCCAGGTTGCCGCCGCCGGGCAGGCGCACGCCGTGGCCGTCGACGAGCGCGAGGGGCGCCGCGTTGACCATAGCGGCGGCGGCGAGCGCGGCCTCGCGCGCGGGGGGCGGCCGCTTCGAGTAGCCCGAGGCCGCGGCGAGGTCGTCGCCCGCGTGCACGTCCTCCGGGGTGATGGTCTTCTCGCCCCGGTGGAGCGCGAGGTCCCGCGCGTCGCCCAGGGCGTCGCGGGCGGCCCTATGCATCGCGTCCAGCACCATGCCGACGACCTCCGGCTCGTGCTCGTCGACGCCGACGGCGCGTAGTAACGCCTCCGCTACAGCTTCCTCGGACTCGACCATTGTTTACGTTGCGCTTACTGTCGCGGTGACGCCGCGCGTAACGCTGGGGATTGCTTGCTCTATGCTGGCGCACAGTGAATAACTGTTGCAAGACCCTCCCACTGCAAAAGACTATCGCTGCGTTCTAGCAGCGATGGTAGCAGGCTGTACGTTGTCTCTGCTCGCTCCTCGCGCCAGTCAGTGAATGATTTATCGGGGACCATCGAGCCGTGGCGCCGCCCCGCACGCGTGCGGGTTTGGTAAGAGAGCGAAGTGGGCCGCGCCGACGCACGCCTGGGCTCGATGTCGAGCACAGGGGATGAAGCCCTTGTGTCGACGGTGGTACAACAAGTCACGCCAGCAAATAGTCCGCGGAGAACCGAGCAGGACCTGACACCACCGCCTATCCTCCGCCGCGTGCGCTCGACATTCGGGGCCGTCGGCGGTGGTGTGACCACTGCTGCTGCGCGAGACGTCTCCACGTCGGTTGGCGGTGATGACGCGGCGCTCTCAACAGCAACCTCGGAAATCGGGGCCGTCGGGTGCTTGCAGCGCGCGTGGCGTAGAGCGCGAGCGTCTCTCATTGAGCGTGTGAATTCTGGAGCGCTCGCGGTGCTCCTTGTGGCCAACCTCGGCATTGCCGGCAAGGACTTGCCAAGAGGCAAGCCCAATGCGGAGGTGCGCCAGCGGCACATCCACACTACTGTTCACCATGCAGCCCAGCGCGCCGCATTTTTAATGGTCAACGAGTATGGATGGGGCAGTGATGCGGGGCCCGAGGGTACAAGACCCGCTGTGCAGCAGTGCACCGGCCTCACGCTCACCACGCGCTCACCTGGAGCGGAGCCGCCGCCGCTGCGCTGCAACCAGGGTGCAGCTGCTGGTGCTACGCGGCGGAGGAGCAGGTTTTCAACGCTCGCGACGTCCCAAGCACGCCTGGCTTTGAGAGCAGCGCGTGTCGGAACTTCATCGCCGCGCGCCACACGGGAGCCTTTGCCCTCGAGCGCATGCCTACTCAGTTTTGGAGCCCAGAACAGCTGCCACCTCAGGCGTTTGACTGCCGCCGTCGCCGCGCCACTTCTTGCTTGCCACATGGCATGGGCAAAAGGCAACGCAAGGCACCACGAGGGCGATTCAGTTAACGGCGTTGCAGCGGATATGCACTCGCCTACGAGCCTGGTGTGACGAAACGGCGGCGCTCGGGTGCGTGCTGGACGGCGACTTCAACATAGAGCTGCCCGGATTCGCCCAGACGGACTATGGCGGCTTTCAACGCCTCGACCCCGACAAGCGCGTGCGCCGAGACGGCTGCCGCATCGAGCGGCCGCACCCACACCAACGGTCCGAGGAGGAGGCGAATGAGTGTGCGGGACGGCGGCGCTACGGGGACAACAACCGCAAAGGCCAGAAGGACGTGGATCACTTGCTTTATTATCAACCGGAGGGCTCGCCGCTCGTGGCGCGGCGGCCGCGGCGCTTCCGCATGTACGACCGGAGGCGTGCTGGAGTGCTACCGTGGGGCGCGGGTGCGGTGACGTCGGAGCACGACGGGGCGCTGGACCACGACGCCCTCCTCCTAGAGCTGTCGCTGGATTTCGCGGGCACTGCGTGAATTTCCGTACATCTATTTTAATCCGGAGGACGAGCGGAGGACGGGCTTATCGAATATGGCTTTAGGCGCCGTTAATATGCTTTTGTTTCAAGTTAACCAAGCTTCGATTGGCAAGAGAGAAATACTATTGGAAACTTACACGGCCATCTGCTCACCCACCTGCTGCGGCGACGCCATCGTCCGCGCGGACACCTCCAGGGACATGGTCTGCACGGGCAGCTGGGGCGGCCCCGTGGCGCCCCGCCGGATCGACGGCGCCCGCGTCTGCTGGAAGACGGAGGTCTGGAGCATCGACGTCTGTAACGGCGCGAAGCCGAGCTCGGCCGTCGGCACGCCCAAATCACCCATCTTCTGGGCCACGGCCTCGACCAGGGCCTGGTGGGCCTCCGTCACGCGCTGCGTGTCGTCCCGCAGAGAAGCGAGTTCGCTATCCTTGCGCCCGATGATGTCCTTGGCCCGGGCGCGTTGCGCCGCCGCTTCTTTGGACAACCGAGACACGTCCACGTTGGCTCGCGACAGCGCATCGTCCAGTTGAGCGTCTCTCGCTTCGAGCTGCTCCGCCACCGCATCGAGCTTCTTCTCCAACAGTAGATGCTTAAAATTCGCCTTCTGCTTCACTTCCGACACCAGCTCCCGGTGCTTGTCCTTCAACACATCCCTTTGGGACGCCACCTCGACGTGCTTCTGGCGCAGAACTTCGTCCTCCCACTTCAACGAATTCAACCGGTTCTCCGCGACTAGTAACCGTGCCTTTGCACTCCGCAAGAGCGTCTTCTCGCCGTCATACGCTTCGAGCTCTTTAGTCAAAGTAGCGACGTCCTGCTTGGCCTTCTTGAAGGGCTCGGACATCCTTCTATTTTCGCGGGCCACGGCCTCCATCGCTTTTTCATCTTGGATCTCTTTTCTTCGGACGTCGGCCACTTCCTCTTTTAACGATTTAATAAGATCTAAATTGTTGTGCGTGATGTCGTTGTAGTAGTTTTTTATTTCCGCGAACGCTTTTTCGTGCGAGGCCATCAATTGTTCTATATGGACATTTTTCTGTCTCTCAATAGCGCCGCAGTCCTTTTTGCGCTCCTCCTCCAACGCTTCCCTTACCGCTTTCGTCTTGGTCTCGTACTGCTTTTGCACTTCGGTCCCTTTTCGGGCGAACTCCTTCCGCAGGTCGTGGACGGCTCGGTCGTGGGTCGCTTTCAGGGAGTTGAGGAACGCGTCATGCGACAGTTCGTCCTCCTGCTTCTGCAAGCGCAGAGCTCTTCGGTCACCCTTGAGTTCCGCTTCATCGAGGCGATGCGCGGTTTGCGTCTGAGACAACAGTTCTTCCCCCTGCGTCTTCTGCTGCGTCACTTCGTCCTGGTGCTCGTACAATAGATGCTTCACCCGTTGTTTGTAGATCTTCACTTCCACGGCGTGCTTTTCTTCCAAGTCCTGCAATTCCCGCTCCTTGTTCCGCAACTCGGCCTTCTTGTCCTCGAGGCGCTTCTTCTCCACGATCCAGAAGTAGTTCAACTTCTCGCGCTGCTGCTGGTACTCGTTGAAGTCCCGCTCTTCTTTCTGCGCCTCTTTGAAGTACGCGAAGGCTCTTTTCGCTTTCGCCTTGCGGTCCGCCTCCTCGGCCTCGGTGAGGCCGCCGGGGATCACGGCGGCCTCCTTGCCCTTCTTGCTCTTCTTCTTGCCCATCGTTTATATGCGCGGCGCTCGGCTTGCTGGGCCTTGGTTGTCGGGGGATGCCTCGGTGGCTGCCGCCTTGGCACTCCCCGTGGGGCTCCGACGCGACGAGGACTCCGCTCGACGCGTCCGGTCGTACGGGCTGTCCGCTGCTCCGTACGCGGGGGCGGCGGTATAGCGGCGCTGTCCGTACGCTGGGGCGGCGGTATACAGCTGTAGCGGGCGCTGTTGATTTTGGGGCGAACCCGAACCCTGCGGTGGGGGCACTAGCCCACGTATAATCGCCCGCGCGAGTAGTCCGAGCGTTGTCGGGGCGTCCCCCAAGCCGGTGGTTGCCCCGTGCCGGCCGGAAGCCCAGCCGGCCTCGCAGGGAGCGCACCGCAGCTCGCACACCGCGAGCTCTCGAGCGCCCGCCAGGGACGCACGCATCTCTCGTCGGGCAGCGGCTCGAAAGCGTACGCGGGCTGCCCCGGCGCCTGGGGCACCAGAACCTAACTCTCCACCCCAAAGAGCTCTCAGTACGGCCTGCGCGCACGCGTCGGCACCGAGCGATGTTCAGCGACGAGAAGCGCGGCGGCACGGCGCCGACGCCGACGGCGGCCACGGCGCTGTTCGCCGGCAACCCTTTGGACGACGACGAGGTCAAAAGGCGGCCGCGCACGCACGACACGTCCGCCTCAGATCTAGTAGACCTCAATCTCGCATTGCGAGCCGAGTTCCGGACCAAGGAGCAGCGCCGGTCGCCGGCCTCGTTTAATGCAAGGCCCCAGTTCGACCGGGAGGACGAGTGGGCGGTGTTCAAGCCCGCCCAGAATGACGAGGCGCGGGTGCGGACCGCGGCCACGGGGACGCGGGCGCCCCGCGCGGTCCGGCCCGACGACGAGGACCGGCCGCGGGCGTACTCGGACCACCGGGGCTCGCCCTCGAAAGCCTTCGAGGAGCCAAGGGATCTGCGGAAGAAGTCCGTGCGGAAGAAGCCGCCCAAGTCCGCCCCCAAATATAGGGCGGAACGAAGAGCTTCGCCCGAGAAGCGCGCGCCGCCGGAGAAGCGAAATGTGCCGCGGTCCGCGACGGCGCGGCCCGGCCTCTTCTCCACGACCGCTCCGCGGTCGGCGAGCGCGCGGCCCGGCCTGGCGCCCCGGGCCGCGCCGAAGAAGGAGTCGCGGGCCACGTCTATGTGGCGCTCGAAGAGCGCCCGGGGCGAGCGGACCAAGGCCCAGGCCGCGCTGGCGTACAAACCGAAAGCGAAGGGCCCCAAGTCGGCGTCGTCGACCCGGCGAAAGCCCGTTTCTCAGAAACCATTGCTCGAGCGGCCGCGGCTGACCGTGCGGTCGCGAAGGGACGTCGCTGACTGGGAGCGCGGCGTGTTGCGAGCGCCCACGTCGCCCGTGGCGTCTGCTACCCAGTTCGAGGACCGCAAGTCTCTCTGGGCGGGCGTCAAGGAGCAGCAGCTGGACGAGGAAACTACGCCGGGCCGCCGGTACGGGCTGCCGCCCTCGCGGCAGAAGGGGGCCTACCCCACGCACCTGGAGACGGCCTCGACGGACGTGGACAGTCCGCCGGCGAGTCCCCAGAAGCGGCCCTCGACGGCCTCTCGCCAGCGTCGGGAGGACACGAACCGCCCGCCCTCGGCGCGCCAGCCGCGCGGCCGGCCCCCCGAGGCGGCGCCGTCGTCGCGCCTGTTGGACGGCGTCGAGGCGCCGTCACCGAAGAAGGCAACGAGCGCCTGGTACGACGCGCCCAAGCCCACGCCGACCTTGTATAGCGACGACTCCTCGCCCGAATGCCACAAATCGCGGTCGCACCGGAACGACGAAGATAGGCACCACGACCCCGAGGCCGACGGGTTCACCGCTATCGATGGACCTCGAACACCGTGTCCCTTCAAGATCCAGGTGCAGCACGGCGTGGACGCCGTGGAGCTGGACGATCTGGGCCTGTCGCGGAACTACGACTCCGGCGCGCGGTCGCCGGTGCCCGTGCGCCCGCAGTCCGCGCGGAACCCGAGGATGATCGGGTCGACGTCGCCCAAGGCCAGTTGGACGCAGCCGCCGCGGCGGGCCTCCGTGCAACTGGCGAACGACGCGCGGCCCTTCTTCTCGCGCGACTCCTTCGAGCGGTCGCAGGCGACGCCGGACGACATAACGGCGCTGCTGGAGCGGACGCAGGTCGAGGACGCGGAGCTCGAGAGCATCTCGGACGAGGATATTCTGGAGGTCGCGTCAGACGCCACGGACGACGACGACGACCCCCACCTGGAGACCAATTTAGGAGAGGAGTTCCTCTCGCTGTTCGCGGGGACGCCCGCGGGGTAATGAGTTCACATTGTTATTCGTCGCCGAAGCGCGATTCCTTGGGCCCGGGCCCCTTGCCAAGGGGCGCGTACCGCTCCAAGGCGCGGTTGACGCGCGAGGGGGCCTCCTCCTCTTCGAGGCGCCACTCGAAGGCCCCCTTCGCGGGCAACCTGGAGGGATGCACGACCATGGGCCCCGCGACCTCCAAGGCCTTGGCCCGCCCATATATCGCCTCGACGCAGCAGAGCGACCACTCGAGCGCCGTGCCCGGGCCTCGACTCGTGATGATGTTCGCGTCCCAGACCACCCGCCCCTCGGTGTACGGCTGCGTCTCCTCTAGTGAACCGCCGATCTCGTCGATCATCGAGGGGTGGCTCGTCGCGGCGACGCCCTCCAAAAAGCCCTTGGGCTCGCCGAGGACCGCGGGCGTCGCGCAGATCATGGCGAATGGCCTTAACGCGCGCCAGTGCTTCTCCAGGGCCGGGTGCAGGCGCACGCTGTCGCGGATCCTCTCCGCGCCCGGCATGCCGCCGGGGATCGCGATGAGGTCCCAGTCCCTCCCTTGGCGGCCCGTCACGGCCTTGATGTTGCAGTCCGCCTCGATTTTGACGCCTCTACTGCAAATAACTGATAAGCGGTCGTCGTCCTCAACGGACGCTAATACAACCTCGGCGCCGGCGCGGCGCAAGACGTCGACCACCGTCACGACCTCGATTTCCTCCGTGCCATCCGCGATGGGTACGAGGACATGTTTTGTTTTGGGCTGCGCCGAGAGCGCGTCGGCGACGCCTAGCGCGGCGAGCCAGAGGGCAATTTGCATGCTTCAAAGACAGAGCCCCGTACCGGTTGCGAAGGTGTGCAATTCGGTCAGGTACCGACCGCTATGTGAAATGCGGTGTGCGAGGCAGCGTTATCTCACGATTGATGGCGTATTGGCCGCCGTGTTAGGTGCAATTGCGGTTATTAATTGCCCACAGTGCGGGTATTTGCGTGCGGGTATTTGCTCTCATATTTTTGGCATGATGATGCTTTGACGCACCGCTGCAGTGATACACATCGGTTTCGACGATTACAACCCGCACAGCACTACGCATTGATCTGGTCGACGCGTGGCACTTGACGCAATCACGCAGCACTCAGCAGCAATCATACCCAGGGAGCAGCAGCTCGCACAGACACCGCAGCGATGGGCCGCAAGCCGCAACGCAGCGAGGCGGAGGTCGCCGCGCTGCGGGCCGCCCGCGCCGAGCGCAAGACGCGGAACGACGACGACGCCGGCGTGCAGATGGGCGCGCTGACGCTCGAGTTCCAGGGCGGCCTGAAGCTCACGGTCGAGGAGGACTGGCACTGCGAGAGCGGCGACGCGATCGCGGGCCTGCAGTGGGCGGGCGGCGTGCGGCTGGCGCGCTTCTTCGACGACCGGGCCGTCTTTCCCCAAGCGTTTTGGCGCGAGAAACGCGTGTTGGAGCTGGGCGCGGGCCAGGGCCTCACGAGCTGTCTGTTGGCGACATTAGGTTGTCAGAGCGTCGTGTGCACGGACGCCGACGTCACGCACGCGCTGCAGACGTTGGCGCGCAACGCGGACGTTTTACCATCGCCGCCGGACGTGGTGAATTATAGCTGGGGCGCCGGCGCGCCGCCTTTACTTGCGGACGTGATTGTGTGCGGCGACTGCCTCTACGCGGAAGCGCACGCCCACCTGTTGGTGAGGGGTCTGATCGATTGCTGCACGCCGGAAACGGTCGTCTTCCTCTGCGGGGCCGTAGGCGAGGACGCGTACCGCGCGTTTCTGAAGGCGGCCCCGAAGCATTTCGACGCGGAGATCCTGGACGGGTCGGCCCAGCGCGGCGCTGTGGCCACGACGTGGTGCAAGCGCGACCTGCTGCGCTTGGTGAAGCGGCCGCCGGGGCCCGCGTTCCAGGCCATCACGCCGGGCCGCAAGGACAAATTAGTTGGCAAGGACGCCTCGGTTTTCGATGACGTGAGCGACGGCGAAACAATAGTGAAAGACGCCACGTCCGAAGACATCACGACGACGGCGCGCGCGTTATTGGACCCCTGGCCGGGCCACCGGAGCGTCCTCATTATCGACGGCGTTTTGAGCGAAGAAGCGTGCGCCGACCTCATGGCGGCCTCATCGTCGCGCGGCTCCTTCTGGGCCGGGGACGACCCCCACGCGGACGCGCGCGCCTTCCGGGACGCGGACACCTGCGAGGTGCACTGTCCGCGGCTGGCGGCGAAGATCTATCAACAAATAGCGCCCTTCTTGGCAACGGTACCCATCGCCATACCCGAGGACGAGCACGTCGAGGTGCGCGGGGCCTGGCGACCGTGTGGGGTGAACGACGACTTTTTATTTGGAAGGTACCCGGTCAGGGGCGGCT
>Ga0302122_10000625_pt1 | contig 22111 bp, 13 predicted proteins | sample CB21_SCM_MG_FD_203115 | JGI IMG/M metagenome (GOLD analysis project Ga0302122, IMG submission 203115) | Marine microbial communities from Western Arctic Ocean, Canada - CB21_SCM | ecosystem: Environmental > Aquatic > Marine > Oceanic | place: Canada: Western Arctic Ocean | collected 2017-09-28
GTCGCACCCCAGCGTATCCACGCAGAACGCACACTTCGTGGCGCCGCCGGCAACGCCGACGACGCGGCAGCCCGTGGATTCCAGGAGCTGGACGGCGATGGACCCGACGCCGCCGGCCGCCGCCGAGACGACGGCCGTCTCACCCTTGCCCGGCTTCGTGAGCACCTTGAAGCAACCAACATACGCGGTCAATCCAGTGACCGCCGACAGCAAAGAGAGACTCAGGCGCGTCGGCACGCCGGGGATGCTCAGCACTTGCGTGAACCCGGTGCCCATGCTCATGGGTCCCACCGCGTGCGACGACGCGTGAACCATGCCCAGGACGCGTTTGCCGATGGATGCTTTGGCGTCGGCACCCGCGGCTATAACAGTACCGTAGCCGAGCGCCGGCACCGCGCCGCCGATCTCGACGCGGCCGTGGTACGCTTGCTCGTCCAGCATTGTCCGGACGAATGCATCAACGGAGAGCATCTCGACCTCGATGAGGACGTCGTCGCTCTTCAGCTCCGGAATGGGCTCGGTCCGCTTCTCGACGTCGCGCGACGCGTCGAACTTGCCCGCCGGCCGCTGCGTCAGCACCCAGCGGTCCATCGTGGTCGGTAGTGTCTTTGCAGCCATCTTTGCGTGTGCGAGTGATGTGAGTGTCGTGAATGCTAGGAGAGCCTGTGGCAGGCTTGGCATGCAACGAGAAGTGTATATGAGTTCGTCGCGCCGAGTAGGCTGTGACGAGACTACGAGTTCGCTGCGAATAGGCGCGTTCAAGCTGGTCTGTGTCACGAACAAAATACCCGCACGGTAAAACCCGCGAGATAGAGGGAAAAAAATCCGGTTTGCTCAGGGTCTCTGCGACCCAGCAGTCGTCATCGAGACCACACGGCTTCACATCTCCACGTATCTTCAAACTCCAACTCGACAGCATCATCAAAAAGCTCCGCTCAGAGCTCTGGAGAGCATGCCAGCGTTCCCCGCGTAATAGATGCGCCTGAACATCGCAGCCTACGCCGTTGTGTCATCCATGGCCGCAGCCACCCCACCACGCGAGGCGAGACGAGTCACCGTCCTCGTCGAGCACGACGTCGACGACAATTCACTGCCAACGCGCGCGCGCTGCACCGCGATGGTGGACGCCTCAAACGCGGACGCGGCCGTCGCCGCCGCGGCGCGGCATGCAGTCAATGAAGACGCCGACGCACCGGTGACTGTGCAGTGGCGCCGTGCCGACGTCGCGACGGTGGCCATATCACAACGACGAGACCCGAAAGCGCTGCCGTGTCGCGCGTTCGCCACGCTTGCCGCGCTGGACATCAACGGCGTCGCGCTGCCCCTGCCCGAGCGCGACGCGGTCGTCGATGGAAACCACGCGTCGGCGACGGCCGCGACGCCCTGGGACGGCGGCGTCGTCCTGGCGGCCTACGTGGCGACGCGGCCGGAGCTCTTTCGCGGGAAACGCGTCGTCGAGCTGGGCTGCGGCGCCGGGGCGCTGCCGGGCCTCGCGAGCGCGCTGTTGGGCGCTTCGTCGGTCGTTCTCACGGACGTGCCCGCCGCATTGCCTGTGGTGCAGCGACGGGTCGAAAGTGTCGCGGCGCCCAACGTCGCGGTCGCCGCCTTGGACTGGCGCGAAGGCGTCGGGGGACTCCGGGACTTCAACGTCGTGCTAGCGGCGGACACTATCTGGTTAGACGACCTCGTTGAGCCATTCGTGAATTGCGTGGCGGAACTGCTTGCGGGAGGCGGGCGGCTCCTCCTGGCGCATCAGACGCGGAGCACCGCCGTCGACGACGAACTCTTCAGCGCGCTATCGCGCCGCGGCCTCGCGTGTTCCGAAATCCCGCGGGACGACCTCGCGCCAGACTTCCGGCCGGACCACATACGGCTCTTTGAGGTGAGTGTGGGGTAAAGACCTGTATATTACTCCTTTCCCCAGGTCCGATGCTCCCTCTCCGGCGCCACCGGTAATTGTGCGTAGGAGAGGGGCACGCTCGTCACAGACGGAACCTCCGCGAGCACGGCGACGACCTCGCCCACGACCAAGGCGTCGTCCTCCTCGTCGCTCTCGACGTCCTCGCCGTCATCCCGCCGGCGCTGCGCTTGAATATACCGTGCGCGCCGCGACGCGTCCACGGCCCTGTCGTACCCGTCCAAGGCGGCGTCCGCGTCGCCGCCCGTCGCCTTTCTGACTAAGTGCGCGAAGACGTCCGGCGGGAGGAGACCGTCCTTGCCCGCGTCGAGCTTCCTAAACTCCGTTTTCACCCGGCGCTCGAACTCCAGGTGTGCGCGCTGCTTTTTCAGTACAACAACGCGCGTCCGACCGAGCCTGCCGCGGTGCATGCGCTGGACGTCCCGCGTCGCCCGCCGGCGCGTCTCGTGCACCACGAACGCCACGCATTCGGGCCACTGGGCCACTAACGTCTCGAGGGCGTCGATCACGGTGACGCGCAGTCCGCGGGGTCCCGCCTCCACCGTCGAGGCTCGCTCCGCTAGGATGCGGCTCAACTGACGAAAGAAGGGCAACTCCGGGGTCGCCCCGTTCTCGGCGGAAGGATAAAGTTTGCATTTCTTGATCTCGGTTTCATACAGCGCCGGCGCCGCAGCGAGCACGGCCTCTAGGTCAATGAGCCGCGGCTCCTTGGACCCTAGCCACTCGCGCACCTTGGACGGTGGCACGAGAGTGGTAATAGTCGTCCGCAGGAACGGTAGGCCCGCCGCGAGCGGGTCGTGGGCGGCCGACTCCACCAACGCCTCCTTGACGGCCCTCATTCCCCAGTACTCCCGCTTCGCCAGCAGCCCGCGTGGTACCCCGGCGACCCGGGCAAATAAGCGGTGCAGCGCCTTGTTCGAAGCCCCGGCGTCCGTGCCCAGCGCTAGGCGGCACAGCGCCGCGTCCGCCTTCGTCCGCGACGCCTCGCTGCGACACAGGAACTTTCGAGCAACGTGCGCGAGCGAGTGTCCGCCAATACCACCGACGGCCGCGTCGACGATGGCCGCCACCGATTTGGTGACGGCGTCCGCCTCAAGTGGAATAACTGCGGTCAGGTCGGTGTTGCCCAGGTAGCCCCCCACGGTCGTGACTGCCTGGTTGATCACGGTCGGCGGCGCCCACTTGGCCGCCCGCTCTTCTAGCGCCCTGCAGGCGTCGGGCGTCGCACCGAGTAAGAAGCAGCCCAAGAGCGACGCTTTGTGGAGCCGCCGGGCGGCCGGTGAAGCATCATCGAAGTCGACCTCGGCCAGCGCGCCGGCCGCCGGGTGCACGCCCTTTAAGATCGCGTGCCAGCGCGCACGGCCGGCGGGCGCCGCCTTGGCGGCCTCGAGGCCCGGATCCGCGAGGACGCCCGCGCGCACGAGGCGCGCCGCGGCGTCCAGGAACATATCTCCAGAATCCTCGGGGTGCGCCATCTTTACCGCCCAGCCCACGGCGATCGTCTCCACGGCCGCCAGGGCCCGCACGAGGTCGTGCGCGGCGACGACGGCGTCGGCCGCGACGTCGCCCCCGCTCCCGGCCAGGTGCACGGCGTGCGCGGGCGGCGCGTCTCCGAACTCCGCGGGCGCCTCGGGCGCGGGCGCCGCCGGCGCTTCAACGGGACGGGTGATAGAACCCGGCACTGAGGGATCGTACAGCCCCCAGGCCATCGACAGCCGCGGCTTGGGTTGGGCGATGTTGAGCGCCGGCGCCGCGGGGTCGTACAGGCCCCACGCCATCGAGCACGTATCGTAGGGTTGGCCGACAGGGGCACGGTCGAGCCGGTCCCGGAGGAGTCGCAGCGCGTCCCCCACGGCGCCCGGCGCCGCGAGCAGCGTCGGCGCCGCGCCCGCGTCCGCCATCACCGCGGCGACGCCCTGCTCCACGACCCCCGGCCCGGCGGCGCCCGCGCGGGCGCGCGCGGCGAGCTCCCGCTGAGCTCTATCCAGCCGGGAACCCACGAGGTGGATTTCGGCCTCCGCGGCGGTCGCCCGCGTCTCCAACGCAGCAGCTCGTTTCTCGGCTTTTCGTTGCGCCGCGAGCGCCGCGTCGCGCTCGCGCGCGAGTTCGTCCATGTCCTTCTTTAGCCCCGCCAGGGCCGTGAGCGCGCCCGCCGCTTCGGGCAGGTCCCGCAGCACGTCGCGCGCGGCCTTGAGCTTGCGGCGCGCGATAAGAGCGGGCTCCGCCGCCCCAGTTTCCAGCGTCCGCCGCAGGGACAGGTCCCGGAGCTTCGCATTTGCAATAACCAGGTCGTCCTCGCGGGCCAGCGCCTGGCGCAGCGCCTCCCGCAGCCGCGACGCCTTCGCGCGCGTCTGAGCTAATAAATTCGAAAGGCACGCGTCCATCGCCGGCGCTTCGGGGTCCAGCGTGATCGTGTAGCAGGCGCCGTGGCCGCCGTCCGCCAAGTCGTCGATGGGCGGCAGCTCCGTGGGACATTTTGCGGGCGCCGGCAGCGGCCGTTCGCGCAGGAGCTCGTCGACGGTGCGGTCCTGCGCCGCGGTCAGCCAGCTGTTCTTCGATGCCGTGAGGCGCGTCCGGGCATCAAATAGTGTGTCGTCGAGCTCGCGGTTGAGCAAGGTCGCCTCGAGCCGCGCTTTGGGTATGCGCTCGGGGTACGCGAGGCGCGTCGTCGGGGGCGGGAGCGTGGTGGTGAAGGTCGGAGGGATCGTTGTCCTCGTCCTGGTCTTCTTCGCGACCTCCGTCGACACGGAGGGTGCCTCGATTTCGTAGGGGTTGCTCATTGCTCTGCGAGGCAGCCCTTTGGGGTGCCCTTTTGTGCTCTCCGTGCTCTCCGGCGCGCGCTAATCACCTCGGATTGTCGCGAGCTCAAAAGCGCCGTGCGGTCGTCAAGCTTCCTCGACGTCTAGAGGCAGCCCGCGCTCCCCGGCGTTGAATCGAGACGCTTTGACAAGGTGGTGCGGGTTTTAGCGCCTCGTCGCGATATCCATCTCCAGGCGCGTCCGACGCGTCGCAAGGCGTGCATGCGCCGGCGGGACTTCAGACGCTCTTTAGATTTTGCCCAGCGCGCTTTGCGTGCCGCTGCGGGCTTCCGCATTCGCCGTGTCGCTCGCATAGCTGCCCGACAGCAGCCACCTCGTCTCGATCGGTCTCGACACGTGCGCCGGCCGCGTCCGCTCGTGAGCGCGGTCCGCACTCGTTGGATTAGGGTCCATCCTGCCGGCAGCCGGACGCGGACCGCGCCACCCACGTAGGAAGGCAGCGAGGCAGGGCCACGCCGAGGAAGGGCCACGCCGAGGAAGGGCCACGCCCTCCCGCGCCAACATGATGCGACGATGGCGAACGCTGCTCCTCGTCCGCGCTGTTCAATCCCTCGTCGCCGACCCGGCCGCGACGCTGTACCGCCCACGCGAGCCCAGCGACGACGCCCGGGAGCTGACGACGTCCAGCAAGGAAGAGCTGACGACGTACCGCGCCGCCTGGATTAGGCGCCTCCCCCGGCTGGAGGACATCCCTACCACGTACTTCGCGGGCCTCGCGCAATCACTAGAACGTGAGTACGCGCCGGGCGAGGAGACGCCGAAGAAGGGACGAAGGAGGCGGCTCGCCCTCAAGGACGAGTTCGACTCGCCCGGCTTCATCCTCCTGCTACTCTTCACGCCCGTGCTCTTCACGTTGCTCTTCTATGCCCAGGGCTGCTGCCGGCCGCGGCAGGTCGTGCCCACATAAGTTTATTTACTCGGTTTCCGCCACGAGCCCGTCGAGGAGCGCGCCGTCGTCCCTGTTGAAAACAGCACCATCTATATCGACGATGCGCCAGTCGTGGCCCCACCGGTAGTCGGCCCGCCCGTCCACCTCGCGCGCGAACGTGTACAGGCAGCTGGCCACATTTACATCAACAAGGAGCCAGCCGCGCATCGTTAAAGCGCACGCCGCCGTGTCGCCCTGCAAGCGCGATAACGCGTCGCTCGGCAGGGGCCACGTGAGGGCCCGGCCCTCGGTCCGACTACATGCGTACAGCAACGCGTCCACGGCGCGCGCGGTGTCCGCCTCCTTGGCGGCATTCAACAGCTCCGCCAGCTCCGCGCCCAGCGCGAACTTGGCCACGAAGAGCCCGCTCGACTCCCGGAGCACCACCGCGTCCGTTTGCGTCGTCCCCTCGTAGGCCCACTTTTGGAGGAGCCGCTCGAAGAGGGCCATCATTCCAGAAGATTTGGGGGCCAGGTCCGCGGCGCGCAGCTGGGCCCCGTACACGCCAAAGGTCACGCGCCGGACGTCCGCGTCGTCGCCGTGTGTGGCACTCATCCCGTCCTTCGCTTTGGCTAATAACTGGGTCGACACCACATTACTAAGCTCAACCTCGTGCGCCGAGGCGTCCTTCAGCAACGGCGCGACGAAACTTACAGCCTGCTGCGCGCCCTCCAAAAATTCGTCGAGGGACTGGGCCTCGTCTTTTGGTGCAATTTCTAGGAGCGACCGTCGTTCAAACCCTAGATCATCCACATAGGCTTCAAAAGCCGCGTTGCTCTCCGTCGCGTACGTCGCGAGCTCGTCGGGCGACTTGCCAGAAATGCCCACGACCGCCTTGACGAGTTCGCTCACGCTCGGCAGGCGGTCGCTGGGCTCCCTTCCGACGGTCTCGCCCCAGACCGTGAACGGGTTCGCGCGTTGCAAGAAGGACCAGGCCGCCCGTAACGTGCGCGGGTCGTGCATGGCGGCGCTCTTGGAGGACGCGGTCCTTACCTGGCAGAGCCGGCGCGCGGCCTGGCGCGCGAGGACGACCATCGTGCGCGGCACCGAGGCGACGCCTTCGAGGAATGCGGTGGATGCGCAGCTGTGCCAGCACTCACGCTTCCACTGCGATGCGCCAGCTATCAGGTTGACAGAAAACACGTTTTCTTTTAGTTGCCCCCCCCCCGCCGCCCATCATCCGCCTCCGACCGGGCGAAAACTACGAACGGAACAGACAACCTCCCGGGAGCACCCATATCTTATATGAAAACCCGCCCCTGCCAGAGCCACTTAAAAATCGTGCCTTCATCGGTCTCCAAAGCGGACGATGCTGTGCCGCCTGCTGGGCTGCGGCCGGCGGCGCGATGCGGATGAACTGGAGCGACCGCCGCCGCCCGCGGCCGCGACGCCGCGGCCGGCGAAGCTGCCCCCTGGCACACCCCCGAGCGGCAGCTCCACGGCCTCCGTCGCGAGCGAGCTCCCGATCAAACCACCGGCGCCGCCCGCGCCGTGGCATGTCGTCGCGGACGCGGACGAGAGCGACGGCGAGACGTTGACCAAGGATGTCGAGATCGAGCTCGAGCAACGCGAGGTCACGATTGTCGACGACGACGACGACGCGACGGACGACGCCGTGGCCTTCGCGGACGCGTGGGCCTCGTTCCGGGGCCAGCGGGACCCGGGATTTAGTAAACTGCGGAGCTACTGCCGGGCGCACTATTCTTCTTTACTACGCATGTTGTTGGCGCCGCGGCGGGAGGTGTGTGCAGGCCGGCTCGGGCCTGATGCTTTCACGTTCCGGGGGCGGAGCATAGTAAGGGAGGACTTTGAGGTAATGAGCGATCGGCAGCATACGCTCCAATGTTCGCTGTGGCGCGACGATTTAGGATTGGGGAAGCGCATCTACCGGTGGCGCCAGAAGCGAGCGTGTGTGCTGTACGTGCACGACGTGGGCGGGAGCAGATTAGGCGCCCTGTCGTGTTTGGGCGTGGCTTTGGACGCGGGGTGTTCGGGCTACTGCGCCCTGGACACCTGTGCCTGCGGCGAGTCCGGTGGGAGAAGAGTCAGCTTCGGAAGTTTAGAAAGGTGGGACGTGGCTTGTGTCATGCAGGAGCTGGTCCAGCGCAGGAATTTCACAGAAGTGATCCTGTGGGGGCGGGGCGCGGGCGCCGTGGCCTGCGTTTTGTACGCCGCCGAGACCGTGGAGCGGCCCGTAGCCACGAGCTACTTCGGGGAGACGTACGCATATCTGGGGGTGGAGGACGGTGTGAAAGAAGCCTACCCCGCCGCGGTCGAAGTGTCGCTTGATGTGATGAATGTGGACGAGTTCCTGCGGGGCACGGAGGTCCAGCCAACATGTTACATGTGGGTCGCGTCCAAGCCGCCGGTCCAGGTCTCCAAGGTGGGTGCCTACGCCTACGAAAAAGGATTGAGAATAGGCGACGTCATAAATGGCGTGGGCTCCTCGACGCGCCTCCCGCACTCGCAGGAGGAACTTACAAATCAACTGGCGCACCTCACGGCCAAGCCGCGAAAACAGCCCCTGCAGCTGCACGTGTTCCGTACGAGAACCGATGCCAAGGAACGACGAAAAGCGTTCTTTGGCGAGGCCCTCCCGCGCCCCACTGCCTTAATTCTCGACTGCGTCGTGGACTCGCCGCCGGACGTCGTCGACGCGCTGAAAACGCACGCGGCGGAGCGCGAGCCCATCTTGACGGGGCTGTTGGAACCGCTATTAGCAACGGCCCTCGAGGTGCTGTGCCACTCTATTGAGAAGCGCGCCCACGTGGACCCGCGGTCCGTCCACTGCGCCAAAGCCGTGGCGTCTCTCACGATGCCGGCGCTTTATGGGATGAACGATTACGCGGACGTTGATAGAGGCGTGCCGCGCCTCGCAAGTACATCAAAACTGGTCTTCGCCGCCCACGGCGGCTCTTCAAAGGAATTGTGCCGCTACAACGCGCCGCTGCGGCTGGCGCTGCGCGGCTCGCTCGACGCCATGGCCCCCGGCTTCCTGCAGGGAGCCCACGCGTTCCTGGGGCGGTTCACCGACGCCGACGGGGGTCACAAACCGCCGTGGTGCGCGACGACTCGGCCCTGGGCGCAGGCCGAGGCCGAGCAGACCATCGACGACTACGAGAGCGCCGTCGTCGACGAGGACGGCGAGGACTCGGGCGGGTAATAATCTTATACATAGTTTTTTCCTACGCCACCGACGCGACGTTGCCCCCCGTATGCGCGTCTGGTCGATGGCGTGGCGGGTGACGAGTGCCGATCCCGCGGCTGCCCGAGCGCGCCCGAAATGTGTTCCCGTGGGGGGTCGCTGCGTTCACCCGAAAACTGACTTTTTGGGACGCCCAGCGGCCATCGTAATTAGGGCGTATTAGTAGAATGTCTAACACCACATGCCCGTCAGAAACGAACATTGTTTTGAAATTCCCGCGGCCGCGCGAAGGCCCAAAACTGGACTTCGGTACCTTCCCGGGTGGTAGAGTGAAATAAATGAGCTCCCAAATTAAGTTAGCACCATAATCGATCAGCGAGACCAAATTCTAACGTGTAGCGTCCGAGTCATATATGCTCGCCTCTCCCGGAAATCTGGGGACATTCGCTGATGAGTCTTACGGCTTGCCAAAGTACACCAGCGATTGACGCCGCCATCCACCGTCTAGTTAGTACATTATAAGTACTCCAGCTTGGTTTTCATACATATCCGACGGAACTGGAGCCGATAGCCCGCGCTCGGAGGGCGGGAAAAGAATTCTACTAGACACTTCCCTTCGTTCGGTGTGTTTACATCCCTTTGATAACGGTAGAGTCCATCTAGCCCGCCAGAACGATTACTGAGGTGGGTTTCTTGATCCGTATGGTCCGCGCGGTTGGGCGACTTCGGTACCCCGCGTTTGTACGGCCATGAACTCTTGCGAGTCGCGCGTCGACGGCGGCTCCCATGTCTAGGACGAAGACGGCGTCCGAGTACCGCCCTGACCACACGGCCGCGTGCAGCAGCGATACGCGTTCGTGGTTCAAATCTGCTCCTCGGGAGATAAGAAACTGCACGACGTCCGCTCTCTTTTTCTGGACTGATCTGACGAACATGCTTGCAGTGGTATAATCACCAAGATCGATCAGCACGTTTGGGTCGATCAGCACATGAAACATCTGCATTGGTTGGTCATGGTGGAGTGCTTGCTCTATTTGTTTATGGGTCCCCCAAGGGTCGTGTGGACCATTGGCATACCACACGGGGAACCGGATCCTCCGTGTCGATGGGTCAGTCGCCATGTCTGTGTAGTCTAGGCTCTGCGCGTGTGTGGGTCTAGGCCCGCGCGCGTGGTCATTGACGTCGACTGATGACGATGACGGTTTTTGATACGGGTTTTTGCGACTCGTTTACTTAAATTTAGCAGCCAGTGGGCAGCCCTCTCTCTCGCGCAACAGAATGCCAGCAGCCTAGGCTCCAAGCGCACAATGGCCGACTTCTTCGGCTCCAAGCGCACGAGCCGCATCGCGCCGGACGGTGTCATCATCCCAGAGGCAGAAGCCGCCCCGCCGGCCGCGGAGCTGGCGAGCGTTGAGCATGTCGATGAAGCGCTGAGCACCTTTGTTGGTTCAAAAGCGTTCCGGCCCGCGCTGGCGCGCGCGATCGCGGCCGCGGGCTGCAATTGCGCGGCGCTCCGGGACGCGATCTACGACCGGGTCCTCGCAGCGCTGCATGAAATGCCGGCGCGGGGCTGGACGCTTCTCTGCGTGATCGCGCTGACCTTTCCGCCGACGACGGACGCGTGCCGCCGCGCGGTCGACGCCGTACTCGCGGGCGCGACGGCCTACGCGCGCCACGCCCGGTTCGTCCGCGAGGTCATGGGTGTGGTCGCGCCGAGCCCGCCCGCGGCACACGACATCGCCGCCTTCGAGCGGCGGCCGCCCTCTGTGCTGTCAATCACTCGGGTCGACGGCGCGCCCCTCGTCGACGCGCTCCTTGTCGCGCCGTGGGTCGACTGCGCCGCCGTGGCGGCGCACGTCGTCCGGACGCGGCTGCGGCTGACGGACCACCGGCGGACGACGTTCGGGCTGTTCTTCTCGGACAACGGCCGGCCGCTCGCCCGGGGCGAGTTCGTCGGCGACCTCGACGAGGCGGAGTTCGTGTTCAAGCGGGTCCTGCGCTTCCTCCACGAGCCCAGCCGCTCGGACGACGAACTCTTCGAAAAGCTTAACTTCTTGCAGTGCGAAGGTCCGTCACGCCATCGTCGACGTGACTCACCCGCCCGTTTTCCGCGCAGACGACGTCCTCAACGAGGGCCGGCTGCCGATCCCGCGGGCCGACGCCGGCGCGCTGGCGGCGCTCTCGCTCCTCGCGACGATGGGCGCCAGCACGCCTCGTGAAGTGGCGGACCTCGCGGCGCTGGCCGAGGACCTGTCAATAAATGAGTGCTACCCCCCGTCCTACGAAGACGAGGACCCGGTGGCCCTCGCGGCGCTCGCCGCGCCGCACGTCCTTAAGTTCCGGGGCCTGGAGGAGCGGGCGCTACACCGCGCGTTCGTCGACCGGTGCCGCGGGCGGCCGCTCTACGGCGCGCACGTTTTTGGGGTGGACGTGGTGAGCGGCCTGTCGGCGACGGGCCTCTACCGGCTCGTGGTCGGGTCGCGGGGCCTCGCGATCTTAGAAGACGAGGACGTCTTCGGCGTCGAGTGCCGGTACGCGGCGGGCGACGTCGCCTCGTGGTCGTCGACGGGCGACTGCGTCGAGGTGCGGTTCCGGGAGGCCGAGCCGCTGCTGGTCGAGTCGGCGCAGGCGCTCGGGATCGTCGCCGCGCTGGACGTGTGCGTCAAGCGCCTCGGCGTGGTCCTCGAGGGGCCAGCGCCGGGCCGCGACTGGACGGCGCACGGGCTGTTTTCCGAGCCTCCCCCGGGGGAGTCTAGGTAGTTAGTGTGACTATTTGTGCCGGCTTGGTGAATCTGTTTTGCGGGCCTTGCTCAAGGTTGAGCCCTCGTGGGAAATAAGGACGGGTTTTTGCGTTCCCGCCGCGCGCCGTCTTTGTCGGAGCAGCGCCTCTCCGCTGTAAATCGCGGGCCTGACGATTCTCATTGGGGAGGTGCTTGACGCCGCCGATAAGATTTTCGAGGGGATATGTACTTATGCCAAATAATCTAGACCGAGGAGCACTCCGCGAAGGCGTGCTCGACCCAGGGGAAGAGCGCCTCCAGGTCGGAAGTCTCGACCGTGGCGCCGCACCAGATGCGCAGGCCCGCGGGCGCGTCGCGGTAGGCGCCGATGTCGTAGGCCACGTCCGCCTTTTCGAGCATGGACACCATCTTCTTCACATTGGCCGGGTCCGTGTCCAGCGTCAAACAGACCGACGTCGAGGACCGCGTGGCCGGGTCCTTGGCGAGGAAGTGGGCCCACGGCGTGGCGTCGACCCACTTACTTACGGCGGCCAGGTTCGCCTCACTGCGCTTGATGAGGCCCTTGAGCCCGCCCTCCTTCTGCGCCCACTTCAAGGCATCCAAATAGTCCTCGACGCAGATCATGGACGGCGTGTTGATGGTCGCGCCCGTAAACAAGGCCTCGTCGAGCTTCCCCTTCTTCGTCATGCGGAAGATCTTCGGCAGCGGCCGGTTCTCCGGCGCGAACGACTCCAGCCGCTCCACCGCTCTGGGGGACAGAATCAACATGCCGTGCGCCCCCTCGCCGCCCATGACCTTCTGCCACGAGTAGGTCGTGACGTCGGCCTTGGCCCAGTCCACGTCCATGGCGAAGACCGCCGAGGTGGCGTCGTTGAAGGTGAGGCCCGTGCGGTCGTCGGCGACCCAATCCAGGTTGGGCACGCGCACGCCGGACGTGGTCCCGTTGAAGGTGAAGACGATGTCGTGGTCCTTGGAGGTCTTACTTAAGTCCGGGAGCGCGCCGTAGTCGGCCGTGATCTCCGTCACGTTCTCCAGTTTCAATTGACTGGTAACATCGCTCAACCAGCCCTTGCCGAAGGACTCCCAGTGGCAGATGTCCACGGGCCGTTCCCCCAGCATGCTCCACATGGCCATCTCGATGGCGCCCGTGTCCGAGGCCGGCACGACCGCGATCTTGTAGTCCGCCGGGACGCCAAGCACGTCACGCGTCGTCTCGATGGCCTCCTTGAGCTTCTGCTTGCCGATGGCGCTGCGGTGGCTCCGGCCCGTGGCGGCGCTCTCATAAATGGCCGGCGACCAGCCGGGCCGCTTCGTGCAGGGCCCGCTCGAGAACTCGGGGCACGCCGGCTTCGTGGACGGCGCGGCGCTCAGGGCGCGGCGCTGGTGCAGCGCCTGGCGCGTGGCGCGGCGCAGGAGGAGCATGGTTTTTTTATGACCTGCGCGGGTGAACGTGAGCAGTGCGCGTGGTTGGACGTGATTAGCAGTGCAGAAAACAGGTGCTCAAAAAGTTGCAGCAAAAATGCGTGCCGCGTCTCGTAAGCCGCGGTTTCTTGACAGCGCACCGTGCGCTGGTCGTAGAAGCCACGCTGCAAGCACAATTTGATGAATGATATAAACTTTTGCCAACACAGTGATGCTTTATTGAAAAGTCACCGCTGAATTTAGCAAACAAAGCGATTTGAAACTTTAGTGAACATCAAATTGACGCACGCGCCTCGAGCGCACGCGCCTTATGGGAATCGTCCGTGGGGCAGCTCAAAGCAAGAGAAACGTCGCAGGAGACGCGGCGGATACATGCTGCTCGGTGTTTTGGATCCCGCGCGCGCTCGTGTGCCAGGGGCACCCACTGTGCATGATCCGTTTCCTTCGCAGGTCGGGACACGAACGAAGGCTGCTCCCACGCATCCGAGCGACGAAGAGAGGGCTGCCGCGCACCCGCACGCGCGCCCGCATGCCGGAGTTGACTTTTTCCTCGATTGTGGCATCGCATCGAGCTGAGCAAGGCAGCGCCATCGAACGGTTCGAAGCCGCCACGCGCAAGCAAGGCGTCCCGTCGAACGCATCGATACCGCCGCCGCGTAAGCAGGCGAACCAGCAGAGCTCAGACCATCGGGGCAGCCGCACGCAGCACAAACACAAACAAAGCGCCATGGCCCTCCCTACATACGGCAGCGTGCCGGCGCAGCCCGTCGCGCCCACGATCAACTGGCGCCGGCGGCTTAGAAGAGCCGCCGTCTGCGCCGGCGCCGGGCTGGCCATCTCGCGCGCGCTCGTGAACCAGGGCGGCGTGCGAATCGACGAGCAAACGTCCGCGAGCGCGCTGCACATCATCGAGGACCAGCTGGACGACCTCATGACCGAGGACTGCAACATGAGCGACGGGCGGAGCACGTTCATCGAGTGGGTCCAGTACCTGATGGACTACTCCACCGAGGTGGCCCCGGCAGCCGGCGCCGTGTTATTGGACCGGGGCCAGTTCCCACCTGAGTTATATAGGACTCAGGACCCCGTCGCGGCACGCACGAAGACCATGCTCGACGGCTACGACGCGGCTTTGGAGGGCTGCGTGGCGGACCCGAATTTGTGTTTGGCGGAGCAGTTCTTCTTCGGCGACGCGACGACGTGCCAGGCCATGTCCAACGCTGAAGTGATGCCCTGGCCCGACATCGCGTGTGCTGAGGACTGCGTAGAAACGATGCTCCGGGACCAGCGGCCGGATTTGAGTACGTGCTCCGACCCCGTCACGGCCGCGATGATCGAGGCGCCCCTGCTCTTCAAGTCCTTCTTCGAGGAGGGGAGCGACGGGCGGAACTGCGTCGATCTATGTATGGCGGCGAATGTGGCGAACCCCTTCACTATTTCTTGTTCGTCTGAGGCGACGGCCGTGCACCACAACACCGCCACGCGGGAAAAGCGACCATAGTGTGTATAATTTCCTTCCTTCTCATGCGGTGTACTTTAGGGGATTCTCATGTTCAGGGTCGACCGGCGCGAATTGGGTCGCGACTCGCGGCGGCGGCGTTTGAACAGCACGCCGCCGAAGCGGCAACTTTAAACAAACTACGTTACCCGGTGAGCGGCACCCCGCTGTCCAGCGGGGCCGCGCCGCAGTCGAGCCGGAGCACGCCCGCCGCCGTGTCCCCCAGGCACGCGGAGATGCAGTCGTAGCAGTCGTTTTCGACCGGACTCTCAAAGGCTGGGTCCACGCAGGACTTGACGAGCGACGGCGTCGAGGTGAACGCCGACAGGATGGGATAGTAGCAGGCGCCCTCCTTGTCCAGGGCGATAAAGACATTGGAGGGCGCGCCGTCGGCGCCCAGGAAGTCCCGGAACCGGCTCTCGACGCAGCCTTCAATACAGGATAATTGCGCGTCCGCTTCGTCGGTCACAATTATAGAACAGGACTGCTGCAGCGCGTCTTGGCAGTCCGCGCCCCCCTCGCACGCCTCCAATAGCGCGTCGTAGCCCCGCGTGATCCGTTTGGAGGGCACGTCATAAGGCATGTTCCCGTGGAGCTCCGGGAACTGGCCCCGGTCTGCCAGGAGGATGCCGCCGTACGGTAGCCCCAACGTCTCATAACCAGCAACATTTTGCAGCCCCTGGGGGAAGTCCACCGTGCCCTCGACGTAGCAGGGGTCGCCCTCGGGCTGGCCGCCGCTCGCCACGGCGAAGGCGGCTGTAGTGTGTTGTGTAGCCCTCGCCTGGAGCATCAAACTTGTAGAGAGGACCGTCGCGCCCACGACGACCGCGCGGCCGTAGCGCGTGCGTCCTCCAGTGAGGGGGCGCTGCTCCGTCGGGGTCGTGGCCTCATGGTCGTTCTCCATGGTGCCGGGGCAGCCCTTTAGTGTCGAGCTGTCGAAAGCTAGAGAAACGTGCGGGTTCCCGAAGCTGCACGCTCGTAGGCACTCCTCTTGCGGTGCGAGGGGTGTAGCCTCTGGCCCTTGATGAGTGGCTGGGTGGCGTCTCGGAGATCTTCTCGGAGAGCGACGAAAACCCGCGACGGGCGAGCTCGAGGCACACTTTTGCCCATCATACGCGCATTGCTGCTTTTGCGACGCATACGGACGCTTCTAGTAGCTGCCAATAGCAGCAGTTCTCAGTTGCACGACTGCTTGCCGCCCTTACCGCTTGGTCCAAAGCCCTAGTCTAGAGCAGCCGCAGACAGGCGGTCGCAGCACCATGCGCCCCTGCACGGACGAAGAGCTGCGGGCGCTGCTAGAGAAGCTCATGAAGTTCATCGGGAAGAACGTCGAGCTTCTGTTACATAAGGCGGAGCAGCCCCACTGCTTCCGCGTGCACAAGGGCCGCGTGTACTACGTGAGCGAGCAGCTGATGCGCATGGCCACGAACTTCAAGGGCCACGATCTGCTGGCCCTGGGCACGTGCTTCGCGAAGATCACGCACAGCGGCAAGATCCACTTGCAGTGCACCTGTTTGGACCACCTGGCGAAGCATGCCCTGCACAAGGTCTGGCTCAAACCAACGGCGGAGAACTCCTTCCTCTACGGCAACCACGTCACGAAGCAGGGCCTGGGGCGCATCACGGACGCGGCGCCGCAGCACGGGGGCGTCGTGGTCCTGAACCTGCAGGACGTGCCGTTGGGCTTTGGGATCCTGGCCCAGCCTACCTCTGCTTGCAAGGACATGGACCCGACGGCCAGCGTGGTCCTGCACCAGTCCGACGTCGGCGAGTACCTGCGGCTCGAGAGTACCCTGTTCTAACATGTGATCACAACAGTAGTTCATTAGCAGCCCCCCTCCCGGGCCGTGCTCACGCGCCGACCGCGGTGCAGCCCGCCAGGGTCCGGAACTGCGCGCGCGCCAGGGCCGCGAGCCGCGCGGCGGGAATATCCAGGCGCACGAGGCGCGGCCGCGGCTGGCGCCCCCCCTTGTGCAAGGCGATGCCCGGCACGTCCCTATGCACGAAGGCGTGCACCATGTCCCCGCGTTGTAGCAAACCGTCCACGGGGTGGTCCGGGGCCCGGCCGAGCGACGCGCCGCCGGTGCAGTTCAGCAGCGGCACCAACGCCGAAAAGTGGATCCCGTCGCACGACGCGGCCAGGCCGACGTACGCGGACCCGTCGGCGCGCGCCACGGGCGCCAGCGCCACGAGCGCGTCCTCCACCGAAGCCGGGTTCGGGTTGATCGCCGCGAAGTAGACCTGGTCGTCGTTATTAAGGCCCGCGAAGTCTACGGCGGCGAAGGCCGACCAGGGCCCGCCTTTTCTGCCGCGCCGCGCCACCTGCACGCCGCGGCCGCCGCCCTCGGCGCGCGTGTTCGCCCGCGCGTAGAGCAGCACGTCGTTTTTTAGCAGTGCCAAACTTAAACGCCCGTCGAACTCGCACAGGCCCCCGAAGCCCGACCGCCGCTCCACGCAGCCCGCGTGCCGTCCGTCGAGCACCGCCGTGCGCGTCCATTGCAAATCAGAAGAGACGCCAAAGACCTCGACGCCTTCGTAAGTGTCGGAGCCGTGCAGGGGCTGCACGGTCTTATATAAGGACGCGTCCGGGCTGCGGTAGAGCCCGCCCGCGGCTATTAGCGAATCGCCGTCGACCGCCAGCGCCAAGTTGTGCGATATGCCGTCCCTGCTCATGAGTTGCGCGGGCGCGAGCGACGTGATAAATGTATCAACGGTCCCGCCTTTCCACAGCAGCTGGTCGCACGGCGCGCTCTTGCACGAGTCCGCGCGCGCGCCGCCCCGCGCGGCGAGCCAGACGTCGTCTTTGACGCCGCTCACTGTGGAAGCGTCGAACACCGTCCAGTAGCGCGTGCGGCTCCTCAGGGTATGCACGAGTTTCACAGCCTGCACCAGGTCCCGATTACTGTCCCGCCGGTCGCGAAGTTCGAGGAGGGCCTTGGTCTTGTTGTTCCTTAAATCCCTGTCAAAGGCACTCGTGTGCTGCCAGGTGCCCTTTGTCGCGGCGGCGATGGTGAAGAGCAGCAGCAGCTTGCGCATGTTACGATTTGTGGGCCATGCGGGCTGCCCTTTCGTGGCTTTCGTGTTACAAAATATGTTTGGCGGTAAAACCCGATAGGAAAACCCGAACCCGAACCCGTGTCCACAAGAGGTACTAAGTGTCCAAGTGCGCGTGTCGCGCGCGGTATGCTCCGTCGCGACGCGTACTCTTGAAACGGAGCCGGTCCTGGAGCAGGTGAACCATCGTTGAGACCGCGAGCCAGGGAAAAACCCGGAACGATTTTGGACTGCTATTTTTTGCCGCGCCAGTTTGCTCTGAGCTCCCATAACTCGCTCTGAGGGGCATCTGAGGGGACTCACATGGTTCGTTGGCGGCCATTCTTGCTGGCTGCACTCGCGGCGTGCCTGAAACCGACACCCAGGAAGCCTGTGCAGGCTGTGCACAGGCGGGATGTGCTGCAGCAGTTGGGCGTCGCATTCCTAGCCGCGCCGGCCGCCGCGCTGGCCGCACCGGTCGCAGCGCCACCGGTCGACGCGCGGCCGGCGCGCGACGCACCACCGGCTGCGCCCGAAAGCGTACTGACGAACGTGACCGCGTCGAGGCCGGCCAACGCGACAGCTAAGTCGCGCTCAGCCAACGCCACCACGCCGCGAGCAGCGAACGCCACCGCGACGCCGCGCCCAGCCAATGCGATAGCGACGTCGCGGCCCGCCAATGCCACCACGCCGCGAGCAGCCAACGCCACGGCGCCGCGCCCCGCGAACGCGACGGCGGTCCGTCCGACCAACGCCACGGCGGCCGCGAAGGCCAAGCCGAAGCCCGCGCCGGAAAAGCCCAAAAAGAAGAAGAAGGCGCCCCAGCTCGCCCAGGCCAACGTCACGGAGGCGCTCTCCAAGAACAACATGGTCGTGCGGCGGCGCGAAAGTTTATTGACGGAGTTTGTGGTGGACCCCGTCACCGGCGACGAGCTGCGCGAGCTGCGGCTGCCGCCCTGGTGGCCCCGCGCCCTGCGGCCGCTGCGCAAGTTGTACCGCCAGGTGCCCAACGCGGAGCTGGCGCTGTCCGCGTGCGTGGCCGGCGGCCTCACGGAGGTGGCCCGGGCGGTCGTTCTGCACCCCGTGCTCACGCTGAAGAACCGCGTCCAGGCCAACTTATCAACGGACCCGCGCCAGCTGAAGAACTTATACGCCGGCGTCGGACCCGCTTTAGCGGCGTCCGTGCCCTACGCTGTGACGTACTACGGCATGCGGGAGCTCACGCGCCGGGTGACGGGCGTGCCGCTGGTTCCCACGGACCTGGCGCAATTTATCGCCACCGTCGGCGTCGCCGAGACGGCGGCGATCGCCGTGCGCGCGCCGGCCGACGTGCTGGCGACGCGCGCCCAGGTCAACGACACTTCCTTAAACGGATTAGCGCTGGGCATCGAGCGGGCCCCGGCCCAGATCGCGTCCGAGGTGCCCTACGTGCTGTTGCGCGTCGGCACGATCGCCGTGTTAAATGCCGTCGCGCCGCTAGAGGGCGGGGTGGATGCGCTCACGTTGCGCACGGTGGGCGTGGCGATCGTGGCCGCCTTGGTGACGACGCCGCTCGACGTGGCGCGGACGCGCGTCCTGGCCGGGGACTCGCCGGGCGGCGCCCGCGAGGTCGCGGCGACGGTCGGCGAGATCTCGCGCACCGAGGGACCGGGGGCCCTCTTCCAGGGCGCCGAGTACCGCGTGCTCTACAACGGCGTCTTTGTGGCCGCGATCCTGCCCCTGCGGGCCCTTTTCTACACGGGACTGCGTGACCTCCTGATCCTGGACGGCGTCTTCGAGTTCGACGGGCTCGGGCCGCTCGGCTACGTGTCCAAGGTCGTGGGCGGGCTCGTGGAGTATGCTTAAGTATTGTTGTGTTGTACTATAGCTGCACACCGGTCGCCGCGGCGTGGGGCAAAAGTTTTTGGCAAAAATTGACCAGCAATCGATCTAACAGACGCCGAGCGCCTGGGGGGCGCCTGATAAGCATCGGAATCCTTCCAGGCTAGTGTCCTCGACTGCCCGAAGCGGCGGCGGTAGCGCCGTGCGCACAGCATCGTGCCGCCGCCCGTGGCCGCCGCCGCAGCGTGTGAGCGCTACGACTGGTCGCAGATCTGGGTAGGAGGCATTCGTGCGACCCGCGGACAGCGGTCCAAGACCTGCGGGGGCAGCCCTACAGCAGGGCAGCACATAGCACCCCCTGTAAGCAGCCATGGGGGACTCGGCCCTGGTCTCGGCGGAGCAGGCGGACTTCTCCGATGAGCGGCGCCGGTCAAGTGTGCGAAGGGTGAGCGTCATGGAGACCAAGAAGGCGAACGTGGCGCGGACCGGCATGGCGCTGGCCCTGACGCCCGCGCAGGAGGACGCGCACGTGTTCCGGCCGGACCGGAACCAGACCATGTTCTCCAATAGCGAAGCTTTTGCTGTTGCGAAGCAGAACTTCGTCAAGTTGGTCGGGCAGGTCGAACCGGTCGCCGATCGCATCGCCGAGGAAGCGTCGAATCCTCGAACGGCGCTGCAGAAGGAGGTTTTACTGAGAAAGCAGCGCTTCTCGGGCGCGAACAACTCCTCCTCGTTTATCGCCAAAAGAAACGAACTGAAGCGGTGGAAGGTGTCCAACAAAGAAATCGCCGGCCCGGCCGGGAAGAGAGCTTTCGCCGTCGAACTAGAACGAATTAATAAATCCGGTGACGACGACGACGTGAAAGCCCAGCGCCGATTAGAACTCAAAGAAAAAATGGAGGCCGCCGGAGTCAAGGAGGAGGTCCGGGACGTCGTCAAAAAGGCCGGGCGGGACCCGCGCGTGAATTATGATTTTAAGGACTGGGACCCGGCCTCGGCCTCCTTCCCGTGTCCGTCGACGGCGGCGTACCAGGAACCGGACGGTCCGGCGCACTTTCGCGAGTTGGATCGCATCTTAGAGTTCCAACGCGAAACGGAACTGCAAAGTGCGGCGCGGCGGGAGACGGATAGGGAGGAGGAGGCGGGCACGTTAGCTGCTGTATTGAAAGAACGGCGGTACTCGCGCATGAGAGAATACTTCAACACGACCGTAAAAAAGCACGAGGAGGCCGACGCCTGCGGCATTTCCGTGGACACGGCGGAGCGCACGCGCCGGAGCCACTTACGTTCGGAAAGACGGAAACATTTAAAAGAGAACCCGCACGGCCTCAAGTTCAAAGGGTCGAGACGGAAGAAGGGCGTCCTGGGGAAGGTCGAGAGGGGCTTATGCATGTGCTTCCGGAAGAAGAGGCGCCTAGGCACGGCGGACTCGGACGCGCCGTCGACGGCGGGGTCGCGGCTCGGGACGTCGGACTTCTCGGGCTTCGGGAGCATGTTCTCACAGGTCAAGGAAAGTGGGTCGCGCGCCAGCACGGCCCTCTCGTCGCGCGCGTCGACGGCGCTCTCCCAGGTCAAGGGCGACTCGCGCAGCTTCCTGGAGAGCTTCGGCTTCGCGGTAAGTAAGCCGGCTTCGGCCGTGGAGCGCATTTGTGTCAAGGGCTGCGGCTTCGCCGGGACCGACGGTGTTGTCGAGGCGCACGAGAAGACGTGTGACTTTGTGGAAGGCGCGCCGGCCCCGTCGCCCTCGCCCAAAAGAAAGAAAAAGAAGAAACGCAACACGGGCTGGGACGAGGACGGAAAATACAAGTGCTCCAAGGGCTGCGGGCGCTGCGAGGAGACGCCGGGCCTCCTGAAGAAGCACGAGGCGTCGTGCGAGTTCGTGCCGGACCCGATGCGGTGTGCTTGTTCCAAGAACTGCGGCTTCTACGGGCTCAAGGATGCGACCGCTAGACATGAAGTCAACTGCGATTATGTGGACCCGAGGATCGCCCAGCGCGAAGCGGCGCGGGAGAAGCGGGAGCGGAAAGAGAAGAAGGCGACGAAAAGAAGCCTGCGCATCAAGGGCGTCGAGGAGGAGGTTCCACCGGTCGAGGCCGAGTCGCCGGCGCCGGCGGCGGAGGCCGTGCCACTCACGGAACGGTTGACCCTGACCCAGAAACTCAACCCCTGGTCCAGTCCTAATAAGAAGAAGAAGCGCCGGAGGAAATTAGAGAAAGCGCAGGACGTCTTGGACAAGGCGAAATTTGAATTGGAAACAGCCGAGGCCCTGCCGCAGGGGGCCTACGGCGTCAAGAAGGTCGCCGCGGCCAAGGAAGCTTTGGTGGAGGCGGAAAAAACGTTCGCCGTTGTTCAGAAGAAGTGCGCGGTCAGGGAGGCGCCCGCTCCACCGCCGAAGAAGAAGTGGTCTCTTTTCGGACGAAAAGTTAAGGAGGTTGTTGTAGAAGAGGAGATAGTAGAAGTGGTGGAGGAGGACGACGGGCTGCCCATCAAGCCGCACCGGCGCAGCGGCGTCACGCCCGCGGTGCGGCGCGGGACGACCAAGCTCCGCCGGAAAATAGTCGTAGCGGAGGACCCGGACGCTCCTGCTGAACCGGTGAAGATCGCAGGCAAGAAGAAGAAGGACAAGCCTCTGAAGGTGCCCAAGGACTTGAGGGAGGAGGTCCAGCCTTTGGCGGAGCAGTACTTCCTGTTCTTAGGAGACGACCTGCAGGTGCCCGTGGCGGACCATGAATTACAGGATGCCGCGGTCAACGACGAGCGGGTGGTGGACTACGTCAGAGGCTGCG
>Ga0302122_10000626_pt1 | contig 22088 bp, 13 predicted proteins | sample CB21_SCM_MG_FD_203115 | JGI IMG/M metagenome (GOLD analysis project Ga0302122, IMG submission 203115) | Marine microbial communities from Western Arctic Ocean, Canada - CB21_SCM | ecosystem: Environmental > Aquatic > Marine > Oceanic | place: Canada: Western Arctic Ocean | collected 2017-09-28
TCGGGTCGAGCAGCGCGTACGCCGGCTCGGCGCCGGCGAGGCGCGTTAATAAAGCGCGCCCGTCGGCATCGAGCTTCGTCGCCGCGTGGGCGTCTTTCGTCGCTTGCGTTCACAGCTTGTACTGCGCCACGTATTTTCGCAGCCGCGCGTGCAGCTTGCAGCGCGCGCTGTACTCGGCGATCGTTTTCGTAGCCTGGCAGGCCTCGCACGGGCCCTCGCCCAGGAACCGGAGTTCCGCCGCGGGCGCAGCGAGGAGCTGCTCGAGCACCTCGCCGTCGACACTGTGCTTTACGAAGAGCTCGGAGCACGCGCCGAGGCCCGCTTTGTCGCAGCACTCGTCTACGATGGTGGCGACTTTTTGTACATCCCAGGCCCTCGCGTTTTCTTGCGGCGGCTCCTGCGTGTCTTCGAGCGCGACGTCAATAGTCTCAACCGCGAGCGGCGGCGGGGCGCGCTTGAAGGCGCGGCTGCCCCGCGCCGGTGAGTAGCCCCGCCGGTCGCCCGGGTCGCGGTAGCCGGGGGGGCGAGCGGTGCGCCCCAGGGGCGTCGGCATGGTCTTGCTCGTGGGCTGCACCCCACGCCCCCAGCGCTCGACTGGTGGTGGAGCTGCCCGCGTGTGCACAGCTCCGACGCAGGGCCCGACAATCTCCAACACACGCTGCCAAAGCCAACACCTCGCACAGTGCAACTGTGCCTGACCACCCTGAGATCCAGTAGCAGAGCGTACAGCGCCCGGGACCGTGAGAGCAAGAAACCCGCACCGCTAGACGAGTAGATTTGGTTTAAAGCTCCTGTAAGGGCTTGGCCTGTACTGACTTTTAGTCTCGACGAGCGTGCTTGCGGGATCTACGGTACGTCGGGAACCCTCCTTACCGCCCCCGGCCCCCCTTGGCCCCGCGCCGCGGGCCCTTGGTCTTGCCCCGCGACGGGTTGAAGTCCGACAGGTCCGACAGGGACTTGTCCTTGCGGTCCGTCGTCTTCTTCGAGCCCTTTTTGAGCCCGCCAAAGCCCCACTTCTTGTCCTTGTAGTCGTTGGTCTTCGACTTGGTCACGCGGCGCGGGCCCTTGTAGCCCTTGTCGTCGTCCTTGTCCATCGTCCGGCCGCGCTTCGACGACTCCTTGCGCCAGTCGTCGATCTCCCGCAGGCGCTTCTGCTTGCGCTGCGCCTTTTCGGCCTCGGCCTCGGCCTGGACCAGTTTGGCGTACTTCTTCTGCGACTTCTCGGTCTTGCGCTTCTCCACGGCCGTGATCTTCTTCTGTTGCACAACCAAGTTTTCCTTGATGCGCGCCATGTGCGCATCACTTTTAACCATCTCGCAGAAGAAGTCCTTCGGCCGGCGGACCGGTTCGCCGAGCGCGGTAAGTTGTTCCCGTCCTTGCCTCGCCAAGGTTAACGCTAGGTCATAAAAGCCGACCTCTCGTTTCAAGTCGTCGCCGTCCGACGGGGCTATGAGTGGTTCACTTGCTGTGAGTACGAGCGTCTCGACGAAGGGCGCGGCGGCGGGGATGATGCGACACCGTTCCAACCCGGGCCGGTCCGAGTAGGCCCGTCTCGCCTTGGAGGCGGCCCGCCTCTCGGGCTGGGCGGCGCGCGCGAGCCGCATCTCGGTCAGCGCGCGCCGCTCCAGCGCGTCCTCGGCGTCGGCGTCGCTCTCGTCGCTGGACGCGTCCCCGCGGCGGGTGCCGGCGAAGCGGTCCATTGTTGGAGTCTGCCGTGCGCGTCTCTTATGTATTTGTGCCTATAGCGATGTTTTAGTGCACAGCTGGTTTGGGCACTTGCGGAGGCGGCTGCGCTGTCAGTGCAGTAGCGCGTGCTTCTGGTAGCTCGCTCGCGGTAACTCAGACGTGGTGCGGCAATCAAAGCTTGCTTTTGTCAAGCAGCTCAAGCTTCGCCCGGAGAGCTTTAGCCGGGTTTCACGGGGGCATTTGCTAACTTGCACAGCCCAAACGAAGAACTGAGACAGGGTAGCACTCCTTGGTTACTCCTTTCCATCGCTGCGCACGCTTAGTTGCACGGAACAGCGGACGGAGGCGAATCAGGTTGCCCACCGAGCTGTTCCAAGTCACTGCGGCAACACCAAATAGCGGTCGCAGCCATGGCCCAGTACCTCGCCGCGCTGTCGCTCGAGGACGACGACTCGTCCGACGGCGAGGCGCCGCTCCTGGTCGACCCGGCGCCGCCAAGACCCGGGAAGGTCCCCGTGACGGTGCTCTGCGGGTTCCTGGGCAGCGGCAAGACGACGTTGTTGCGAAGGATTCTGGAGAATCAGGCGGGCCTGCGCATCGCCGTCGTGGAGAACGAATTCGGGGACACCCGTGGTTTGGAGACTTTGCTCGCCGGCGCCACGGCCCTCGACGCCGACGGCCGCGTCGTCGAGTTGAGGAACGGCTGCGTCTGCTGCTCGACCAAGGGCGAGCTCGCCTCGGCCCTGGAGGGGCTCGTCGCCTTGGCCAAAAGGCCGCTGGACGCCATCGTGGTGGAGCTGAGCGGCGTTGCGGACCCGGGCGTCGTCGCCGCGGGGCTGTGGCTCGACGACGCGTTGGAGTCGCCGGTGGTGTTGGACGGTATTGTGTGCGTCGTGGACGGTGTGCGTGGCCTGGAGCTCTTGCGGTCGGCCGGGCCGGGCTCCTTCGAAGCGAAACGCGCGGTCGCGACCGCGGACCGTATTTTGCTGAGCAAGGCGGATGTATGTGACGTCATTGTATTGGAAGAAGCGGTCCGGGCGTTGAACCCGGCGGCGGACGTCCGGCGGAGCCGGAGGGGCCGCGGTGACTTTGGCATCGACGGCTTTTTAGTAAGGGGTGGCCGCGCGGGGCCGCCTCCAAGTATCCCGGGCGCGGGCTGGGCGACGCCGCACGATAAAACAGCGTGGGGCGCCGCGAGCGCGACGCTGCCCCTGCCACACGTCGTGGACCGGAAAAAACTTGAGCGGCTGCTGGGGTCCTACCTCTGGGAGACCGATAGGGAGACGCGCGCGTTCCGGGCCAAGGGCGCCGTGCTCACGGCGGGGGGCTGGGCGCTCGTCCAGGGCGTGAGCGACGCCTTTGAGCTGGAGCCCACCGAGGCCGTCTTTCCGGAGTCGCGCCTCGCGCTGATTGGGGTGGGGCTCGACCCAGGGGCGCTGCAAGCGGCGTTCGGGGCGTGTGTAACGTAGTTGTTTGTTTTCGCGTGTACAATCAACATTACACAGATGGCCCCAGTATCGCGCAAAACGACCCGCAACACGCCGGCGTGAGGCCACTCTCGACGGCCGTGCGGACGAAGTGCCCCGCCAGGCGCCTGCGAAGCGCCGCGTCGTCGACGCGCAGCACGTCCAGGTCGTCGACCACGGCCCCCACCGACCCCCCGCCGGCTCGTTATCCAAGTACCGCATAATCTCGGTCGCCCGCCGCGTCTCCTGGATGGTTTCCCGGTCGCAGGTCAGGTCCGCGAGCCCGAGCGCCGGCGTGCGGCCCACGACGACGTGGGCCGGGATGCCCGCCTCGATTAATGCGTCCAACAGCACGCGCTCGTGCGCGTCCGTCAGCCGCCACGTCGTCGACAGGACGATCTGACAGCCAGTGGCGTCGACGACGCCTTTGAGCCGCTGCAACAATTTGGGGTGGAGCGCGTGCAAACCGAACATCTGCGCAGCATTTAATACGCCGTCGACGTCCAGGAAGAGCGTCGGCCTGGCGGTCTCGTCGCCGTCGGAGTCCTCCCAATGCGCGATGCAGGCCGCGGCCTCGTCCTCAGCTCTCACGACGGCGCCCTCAGCTGTCTTGGCGGTGACCTCCGCGGCACTGTCTACGCTCTCCAAGGGATTGTCGTCGTGCAGCGACAGCCCAGCGAGATGCTGCGCCATCTATGCGACCGCTGCGACCGCTTTACTCAGCTCAGCTTGCAAGGGGTGCTCCAGCTTGACTACTTGACGTAACACGTTTGATGCCGAGCAGCGTACAGACGCTGCGACCGAAATATGGGTTGCTTCCCTGCACCGATAACGCCTGAGCCTGCTGGTATCCAGCTGCAGAGCCAAGCGTCGACGTGCGTGCGGGTTTTCGAGCTCAAAACTTTTTGACTTGTCACATATTGTGCTGCAGCTGCGCACGCACCTCGTTGAAGCGCAGCAGCTACGTTTTCATCTTCTATAATCGAGCCGCATCGGGCCCCAGCAAAAGAACCGCAGCTCTTAGACGCGGAGGCCGGCAGCAGCCTTAGCCTTCGAGCATTTACCCCCAGACGCGACCTAAGCGACCCGGCCAGCGCGACGAGGGTGTGCAGCAATCATGACAAAGCCCCTCAGCGACGAGGTCAAGGCCATGCGCAAGAAGGCCCGGAAGCCGCCCAAGCCGCCGGACCTCGGCAAAGACCTCGTGAACATGATGTACGGCTTCGGCGACAGCTCCCGGCCGGACGCGGAGTCGGTCGAGCTCGTGGAGCGCCTGGTCACGCAGCACGTGGACGCCTTGTTGGGGGAAGCCCAAGCCGTGGCGCGCATCAGGCAGTGCCCGGTGGACGCGCCGTGTCTGCTGTACGCGGTGCGCCACGAGCGGGCGAAATTTGATAGAGCGCGGCGTTTGTTGGAGATGAAGGATGTGATTCGCGAGGCGAAGAAGAAGGGCGCCCCCGATGAAGAGGCCGACGCCGAGGGGGACGTGGACTAGGCGGGTAAATAGAAATACTGGAAGTTACCACGCCTATGGCGTGGGATTCTGCTAGGGTGTATACAACAAACGGGTTTACTCGGGCGACACGGCCCGCATGCGCGCGACGGCCTCCCGCCGCTTCTCCTCGGGGAGCTCGGGCCCACGCGTCGCTAACAATTTCACGGCCAGGCTCTGCTCCGAGTCCGGGTAGTGGTCCCAGGGCTTCTCCTCGCGCCAGTGGTGGAGCAGCTCCATGGCCCGCCGGTCGGACATGGAGGGGTCCTCGGCCAGGAAGTAGGGCATGTACTGGTCGCGCGGGTCGTACGTCGCCGCGGCCACGTCGCCCGCCTGGACCGTGAAGGTCGTGAACAACACGACGCGCGGCCCGGGCTGCGTGCAGCGCGGCCCCGCGTGCACCAGTTTGTGGTCCGCGAGGAACAGCGAGCCCGCGTCCCAGGCGTCGCGCGACACAGGCCGGCAGTCGCCGTCGACGCCGTGCTCGTCGGCCGCCGTCGACCGCCGCCGCCGGCCCTGCGCGGCCTGCTGCGCGGCCGCGAGCTCGGCGTCCGTGGGCGCGCGCGCCGTGCTCCAGCGCGTCGCGTCGACCATGCCGCGGTTGATCGCGGGCCGGTCCAGGGCCAAGGCCGGTGCGGCCCGGATGAGGTCGGCCCACTTCGTCGTCGAGGCCGCGTCGATGCCGACCCGCGCAAAGGCCTCCGCGACCGTCGGCGCCGCGTCCCGCCGCAGCACGAGCGTCGGCGCCTGCCGCGTCAGCGCCATGACGGCCTGGCACTGGTCCGGGATGAGGTCGACGTGGGGCACCTGCGCCGCCGGCGCGCCCACCAAGCAGAGCATGTCCGCACTGAGGTGCACGGCGTGGCTCCGCGGCCACAGGAACGCCGCCCGGTACGCGATGGCGCACCGGCACGTTTCCAGAAACTTCTCGGCATTCGTCCGCCGAAACGAGATCTGTTTCTTGTCCCGGTTGCCACCGTCAGCGAACTCGCGGAAGGGCCCCGCGTCGCCGCCGTCCACATACACGGAGCGGCGGCCGCCCTGGATGAGGGTCGTAAGCTTCGACTCCCGATTGGCGAACTCCTTCACGACGTCGACGAAGTGCGTCGGCACCGCCACCCCGCTCAGCGCCGCGTCCACGGCCGCGCAGACGGCGCCCTCGGCAGGCGACGCGTCCGGGAACTGCACGCCTGCCGCGCGCAGCGCGTCGCAGAAGCGCGCGAAGCCGCGCGGCGCGACGCCCGCCGCGTGCCGCCGGTCCACGAGGCACGCCCGGACGCCCAGGCCCGCAGCCCGGCACGCCTCACACGCCCGCAGGCAGCGCGCGTCGCGGTCCGCCTCGGACGGCGGCGCCCAGCCGTCTGTGGCGTCCTCCGCGTCCAGGGCCGCCGCGCGCTGCTGCCCGGCCGACGGCGCCGGAGGCCGCCGCGGCTTCGACGCAGGCGGCGCCTCCGGCGCCTCCGGCGCCACGACGGGCCGCCGCCGCGGGCCGAGCGGCGCCATGGGGTCCCGACTCTCCTCGACAAACGGCTCCGGCACAAACTCGGGCAACTGGGGCTGCGGCACCGGGGCGTCCCCTTCCTTGGCGACGACCTGGAGCCCCTGCGGCGTCGCGGCGATCATCTTGCGTAGCGCATCGTTCAGCATGTACGTCTCGGCGTTCGCCCCGACCTCTGTGCTCTCGCAGGTCCCGACGACGAAGGGGCCAGTGCCGCTCATGTCCCGGGGCCCCACCACGTCGACCTTGACCGTCGGCGCGCCGCTGTCCCACTGGACGCCCGTGTGCACGACGTAATACACCTCGCCGGGGTGGTCGGAATCCTCGAAGAAGCGGCGGCCGTACTTCTTGACCAGGGACGCCTCGTCCTGCTCCACTACCGCGCGCAGCTCCCAGTCCTCGAGGTAGGCGCAGAACATCTCTCATTGTTCTCCGCTTCCATCAAAATTGACGACGGGCTGGCCCTTGCTGCGCCGCGCAAAGTCGTAGAGGCGCGCGGCGACCTTCTCGTCGTCGAAGCTGCCCAGCTCGTGGCCGTCGTGGTGCGCGCGCCAGGGCGCGCGCGTCGTCACGGTGTCCGCGTTCCGCGCGACGCCCGCGTAGCGGGACGAGTCGTCGCCGGGCCAGCGCTCCGGGAAGTTGAGGCGCGCCTCGTTTCGGTACATGACGCGCACGGCGTCGTACGAAATTGCCGCCTCGCGCTCCATCGCGTGCTCGTAGTGGTAAGTGGTGCCGTTGACGGCGACGTCAGTCCTCCAGACCGTGGGGGCGCCTTGCCGCTCGACGCCGTGGACGCCCGTGTATTTGCTCGGCGTCCGGGTCTTCCTCGGCGCTGGTTTCGGCGCGCGCCGCGGCTTCGGGCGCGAATGTGGCGCTTTCGCCGCGCGCGGCGGCGCCTTCGAGCGCAGCCGGCTTACGCGGCCCGACGTCGTGATGCCGGGGAACGCCGCTTTGGAGGCCTCCTCCTCCCCGGAGAAGTTCACGGCCGGCTTGCCGTGTGCCAGCAGCAGCGCGTCGACGGCGCGCGCGGCCGTCTCCTTCGTTTTGTGGGTCCCGGCGCTGGTGGAGACGCCATGGAGACCAACCCACGTTGTCCAGCCCCCCCTCCCATTCCTGGGGGGGTACACGCTCTTGAACCGAGCCGGCACCGGCGTGTCAACCAGAGCACCGGCGGCGGGGCGCCGTGGTGCCGGCGACGGCGGCGTCGGCGGCGCCTCGGGCGACGGCGGCGCCTCGGGCGCGTCCACGAGCGATCGTTGCATCGCCTCGGTCAGCTGCGCCTCCTCCTCGGCACCGCGCCGGCGCGTCAGCCGCGCCTCGCGGCCCGGGGCGGCCGGCGCCTGCGGCCACCCGGACCCGACGCGCATGACGCGGACGTCGGGGTCCGGGAAGCGCACGGCCTCGCTCTGGCCGTCGTCGTAGTTAACCGTGGCGCGGTTCTTGTCCAGCGCGTCAGCGACGGTGCCCTTGTATTCCTTGCCGTCCGCGAAGCGCACGGCGACGCGGCTACCGGGTGGCGGCGGCGCTGTCGTTGCCGGCGCGCCGCGGGTGACCAACGAAGGGCGGCAGGTGTGTTGCCGGTGGGTGCCCTGGCACGCGGCGCAGTCCGGGTCGCGGCCGCGCGCCGCGTGGGGCGACTGCGTTCGGGGCGCCGCGGCGGGCCGCGGCGCGCGCGGCTTGCACAAACGTTTATCTCCCTGCTTGCCACCCGCCGTGCGCACGCCCGTCAAAACGTCCCAGTGCTGCTCCGCGCCTTGCGACGACCGCGTGCCCAGTCGCTCCGAAACCGCGTCCCAGGCCAACTCGCCGAGCTCATCGACAAGCCTTCGCAGATCGTCCTCCTCTCGGGGCGTCCAGCGCTTATTACCCTGCGGCGTCGGCGGCGGCGGTCCCGTGGCGAACCGCCACTGCTCGGGAGCACCGTCGGGTTGTGCAGGCGGGTCGCCGGCGCCCGCGAAGGCGTCGTCCTGAAACACTTGATAATGTGTCTCGTCGTCGGTGTAGTCCACGCGGAGCTCGATGGCACCGGCGCCGTCCGAGTACCGCGTGTTGTCGACGCGGCCGAGGTACCACGCGCCCTCACTGGCCCAATAGACCTCGACCCATTGGCCGATGCGCGCGTCGGGCGTGCCGCGCGCCGCGCGGGGCGGCCGCGCACGCGGCGCCGCCTCGGGCAGCGGCGCCGTGCGCGGCTTCTTTGCTGCCGGCGCTGGCGCGGTGCGCGGCTTCGCGGCCGGTTTTAGTGCTCTCGGCTTCGCGGCCGGCTTTGCTGCCAGCTTCGCTGCCGCCGCCGGCGCCTCGGCAAACCGCCAGGCCTCGGGCTCATGTTTGTTACCATGGGGCGGCGTGCCGTCACCGGCGAAGGGGTCGTTGCGGAGCGCCTGGTAAATTGTCTCGCCGTCGACGTAGGCCACTTGGAGCTCGACGCCACCAGCGCTGCCCGTTCGGTGACCCTCGACGCGGCCGAGGTACCACGCGCTGTCGCCGGTCCAGTAGACCTCGACCCGGCGGCCGAGGCGCACGTCGGGCGCGGGACCGGGCGCAGATCGGCGGCGCGGCGCTAGCGGCGCCGGCGGCTGCAGGTGGGAGGGCAGCGGCGGCAGCGCGGCCAGCGCCGACTCTAGTGGTGCTTCGCCGGGGAAGTTGGTTGGCCTTCTGGCTTTCTGAAGCAGCGCCTGCCACTTCGCCCGCGCGGCGTCGTGGGCCCGCGCGGCGTTCTCCTCGACGTCGAAGTAGCCGAGGGGCATTTGTGTCCCTTGCACGGAAATCACTGCGGTCCACTGGCCCATCATAGCGGCCCAGCTTACGCCCGCAAAACGGCTGGTCTTGCCGCCGGCCTGGGCCGGCGGTCTGGGCGCGGCGGCGGCCGGCGCCGGCGTCGCCTCGGGCAGTGGCGCAGCGCGCGCTTTCTTCGCCGCCGGTGCCGGCGCGGCGCTTGGCGTCGCTCTCGCTGCTGGCTTCGCGGCCACTGGCTTCGCGGCCGGCGGCGGCGGTAGCGCCGCCAGCGAGTCGCCGCTGCTGAGCGGCCTCGCGGCCGACTTCGCGGCCCGTCTCGCGGCCGGCGGCGCCACGCCGCGCGCGCGCTTGGCCGGCCGGCCGGAGGCGGCCGCGCGCCACGCGTCGTAGTTGTCCGAGCTTGTGCGCGCCGCGTTACCGTAGGTGTTATTGGGCGTAGCGGCTCCTAGGCCGAGGTCGTCGCCGATGACCTCGCTCCGCGGCAGCCAGCAGTCGTCGGACTCGTTCCAACCCTTAAAATGCACGCGGACGCCGCGGTCGGCGTCCGCCGCGAGGCACTGCGCGTAGTACCAGCCGTCGCCTTCGACGAATGCATCGACGGCATCGTCGGGCTGGACATCACCCGGGGCCCGCCCGCACGCGGTCGCGCCGGCCGACGAGGCGGAAGTTTCGCCCCTCCTCTTCCTGGGCGGCATAGCGCTTCGTGGTGCGGTCCGTGGAGGCGCTGCTAGCCACCGTGGTCGAGCTCTTTTCGGACTGTTCTATGTGCTCTATATATAGAGCTGGGCCGTGCTCGCGGCGCCTTAAATCACCCGTGCTCCGGAGACGAAACCCGATTTGAACTTTTCATTGACCCGTCCCCAGGCTGCTTCCCGGCCTTCGCGCAGCGCTCTGCACGCTTCTTCGACGGCTCCGGCGCTCTGAGATCGAAGAACCCGCACGCACGCACCCCAAGCTGCACTTGTCAGGCACCGGCGTGCATCAAGTGCACCGCAAGCGGAACCGGAGCACCATCAATGATGGCCCGGCGAGCCCTGCTCCTCGCGGCCAGCGCCGCGGCGCTGCGGCCAAGCCTCCCCGGCAGGACTAGAGCGCCCCTCAGAGCGGCCCTGAGTATGCATGACTATGATTATGACGTGATCATCGTGGGCTGCGGCGTGGGCGGCCACGGCGCCGCGTTACATGCCCGCTCCCAAGGGTTGAAGACGTGCGTGTTAAGTGGTGGTGACGTCGGCGGGACCTGTGTGAACAGAGGGTGTGTCCCTTCCAAAGCGTTACTGGCGGCGTCCGGGCGGGTGCGGGACATGTCGAACGAGGTGCATCTCAAGAGCATGGGCATTTCCGCGAGTGGCGTCACCTTCGACCGGGCCGGCGTGGCGGCCCACGCGGACCAACTCGTCGAGAAGGTGCGGGGCGGCCTCGAGGGCTCCCTCAAGAACTTGGGCGTGGACCTCGTGGCCAAGTTCGGCGTCTTCAAGGAGCCCCACGTCTTAGATGTCGGGAACGGCGAGACCATGACGGCCCAAGATATTATTCTGGCGCCCGGGTCTGTGCCGTTCGTGCCGCCGGGAGTGACTGTGGACGGCACCACGGTCATCACTTCGGATGAATGGGTTAAATTAGAGCACGTGCCCGAGTACGTCGCTATTATTGGCTCGGGTATTATTGGCCTAGAAACTGTTGATGTGTACACCGCTCTTGGAAGTGAATGTACGGTCATCGAGGCGTTACCCAAATTGATGCCGGCCTTTGACCGGGAGATCGCGAAGACCGCGGAACGATTATTACTCACTAACCGAGGAGTGGATTATAGGACCAACGTCTTCGCCTCGAAAGTAACACCAGGTAAGTTAGGAGAAAAACCGGTGATCATCGAAATGATCGACGCCACCACGAAAGAGCACGTCGAGACCTTGGAGGTGGACGCCTGCATGGTCGCGACTGGGAGAGTTCCTAATACGAAGAAGCTCGGGTTGGAAGAAGCCGGCATCGACGCGCCGCGGGGCTTCGTCCAAGTGAACGACCGGATGCAGGTCTTAGATAAGCCGGACGGTGATGTCGTGCCGAACTTATATTGCATCGGTGACGCCAACGGCATCCAGATGCTGGCCCATACTGCCTCGACCCAAGGAGTCTCAGCCATCGAAAACATCTGCGGGCGCGTCCACGTCGTGGACCATGAGTCCATCCCGGCAGCTTGTTTTACGCATCCCGAGGTGGCCCAAGTGGGTATCGACGAAGACGAAGCGCAAAAACGGGCGGAGGAGCAGGGCTTCGAGCTGGGCAAGGCCGTTTCGCACTTCCGGGCCAACTCCAAAGCCCTGGCGGAGGGTGAGGCCGACGGCATCGCCAAAGTACTATTCAACCGGGACACGGAGCAGATCCTGGGCGTGCACATCATCGGCTTGCACGCGGCGGACCTGATCCAGGAGTGCGCGAACGCGAAGGCGGCCGGCACGACGGTCCGCGATTTGGCTTTTACGACGCACACGCACCCGACGCTGAGCGAGGTCATCGACGGGGCCTTCAAGGAGTGCGTCGGGATGCACTCGCACTAGTCGCCGGTCCCCCGCGTAAGAGCGTCGAACATAATTTGATAGAGGCCGCGAGCGCGCGGCATGCGTGGGCAAAGGCTTGAAACCCGGCGTATGGTGGTCTCAGGCTTCCCTCTAGCTGTCCGATCTGACGGGTGGGCCCGGGGGGGTCGCGACGTAACGCCCCGAACAAAATTTCGTGTCTCCCTTTTATTTTGGCCGTCGGCAATCGCTTAACTACATCCTAGGCGCGCATGAGCGACGAGAATCAACGCCACCCAGCGAAGAACCTCACACACAGTACAGTATCACGCGCGGCGGCGCCGCGCGCGAAAATGAGGGGTAGCCCGCGGGGAGAGAAAAAGCACCCGAGCCCAGACGGACGGGCTTCAGCGCGCGTTAAAGAACGCGCGACCCCGCGCGAGCTCGCTTCGGCGCAGGTAAGCTGACCTCCTCACTGACCTCACAACTATGATGAAGCTGAACAAGACCCTCCTCCTCGCCCTCGGCGCCGCGCACGCGCACGCGTCGCACAAGGTCATCAAGAGCGCCGTCGACGTGGACATCACGCGGAGCCTCCTCGTCAAGGCGTCGACGGCGAGCGTCGTCAAGATGCCTGAAGCGGTCGCCATGCTTTTCGACCAGAGCGCAGGCGACGAAGTCCCCGCCAAGACGTCGAGCGGACCGGTCGAGCAGCACGCGGACAGTCACGGCAGCGGCCTCGCGGCCAACATCGTCAACATTTTCTACCTTGGGGTAGGAGGCTCGCCGTCTACCTTTGCCCTCATTGATAAGTCTGGCGAGGAGCACCGCTACGCCATCGAAGAGGGCACGTACGTCCAGTACGACAACGCGGTCTACGAGCACCGCGTCGACGCCCCCCCGGACTCCAAGCGCACGATGCTCGGCCCGGCAAGCCTCCCGCTGGGCGGGCGCCGCCTCGAAGCGGTCGGGGGGTCGTCGAATTATCCTTGCACGGCGTGCTGCACCGGATCGGAAGGAGACTGCGAAGTGGAAGGGTGCCCCGCGGCAGAAGGGGTGCAGCTGGGCATCGGGGTCACCACCCCAGGATCGGTGCCCGTGGGGACGCAGTGCTGGGCGTGCGACTACACGAACGGCATCAAGCCTGATAGGTTCAACATCGTGGACATCAATTATCAATCAACGGCCGACGCCGAGTTAGCGTGTGTAGAGCAGTACTTCACCGGGTCCACCCGCCGCAACCTCCGGGACGGCGGCCGCAAGACTTTGTTCGGCTCCTACAAGACCCCGGCCAACGGCTGTTGCAATCCCCCGTCTCCGATTTAGTCGGAGCTCCACCCACCGGCCCGAGCAGCGAGCAAGCGCGCTCGCCGGTGTTCCCCATTCCCCCATCCCGCTCGCGGCGCCCGGCTCCTGGATGAAGGAGACACGCGCGTCGTTTGGTCGGTCGTCGCTCGCTCCGCGTCGTTTACACTCGGTCGTAAAGATTCCGTTAAAAAAATAGGATTCCCCGTGTGCGCCGCTTCGCGAAGACCGGGGTCTCAGGCGTTGCTGACTGAAAAACGGGGTTGAAGCGCCCCCCGGGGCTGCGGGGCACCGCCTAGTAACTTTGAAACTCAATCTTATTACTACACAAACCCCAAGACATCCATCGGCAGGCCCGGAGGCAACGCCCGCCGCGCCGCCGGCGCCGCGGGCGCCACCACCGCGACGTACGCCACCGCGCGCGGTTGCGGTGGATACTCGCCGGCCCACAGCGCCTCCGACAGCAAGGCCCGCGTGCTTCCAGAAGTACCGCACTTGACATTCACGAAGCGCGGAATGTCCTCCGACACGGTCCGCGAGTCCACGGGCACGCCCACGACCCTCAGCTTAATGTTGGGCGTCGGAACATGAGAGGTCCGCCGCACCCGCTTCTTGTAGGGCCTTCTGTCAGCTTCGAGCGGCGGCGCCGAGAAGCCGCCGCCCCGCGTCGACTTGGTCTCCGCGAAGCACGTGGGGCACAGCAGCAGCTTCCGGTCGGGCGCCGTCGAATTATATAAAGGCGCCTCGGCCGGGTCGACGTTCACGCAGGCCGGGTGGAACGGTAAATGGCACTTCTCGCAGGGGATTGTCACTGCGTCCGTACGCTTCTTACGGCACACGCAGATCAACCCCGCTTGCAAGCAGGACGGACAATGCCACGACGTGTCGCTCTCCGCCAACGTCTCGGCTTCTTTCTGGGAGAGGCCGACGCAGGCGGGGTGGTGCCAGACGTCGCACGAGTCGCACATGAGCAGCAGGTCGTCCTTGCACGCTAACGCGCTGGCCCCGCACACGCAGACGGTGGCCGCCGCCAGCTCGACCCGACTCGCGACGCAGCGCGGGCACGTCCACGCGTCGCCCTCGTTGTGATCCACACCGACGCCCCCGCACGTCGGGTGCCACCACGCCCGGCATCCGTCGCACGCGACGTAGCCGGCCTGCGCAAACGGGTCGTAGGCCTCGCACTGGGGACACCATCGACCCGAAACCGCGCCCAGGAACCGCCCGATGCCAAAGGGCGCGTCCTCCGCGTCCCGCTCGACTAATAAACCCGTCGCCGCGTCCACCGCCCGGTGCTCTTGGCAGAAGAACCGCCGCGAGGCGCCGAAGCGCCACTGCGTCTGCGTCGCGCAGTGCGCGTGAAAACTCCGCGAGCACTTGGGGACGGCGCAGCCGACCGTGGCGCCCCTCTGGCCGCACCCGGCGCACGTGAGCTGGGCGCCCCGCTTCGCCGCTTTGATGACGCCTCTATACATTCCGTGGGCGTCCACGGAGACCTCGGGGCTCAGCTCGGCGCAGTGCTGGTGGCAGCGGTACAACACGCCGTCCGGCTGGGCCTTGGTCCTGTCGCCCAAAAATATGGCCGGGACCATACAACCGCGCGCGTCGTCGGGGTCGACCTCGCCGCCGCCGCAGAAGCAGCACGCCGGCAGGAGGGAAGCCGCCGCGGGCGCCGAGCCGCGGTCCCCCTTCAAAGCCCAGGCCGCCGCCGTCTCGTGGGCGTCGGCGGCCGGCGTTTCGCGGGGCGCGCCCTTGGGCCACATGGCCACGGCCCCGGCGCGCGGCGGCGCCCGGGGCTCCGCGGCGCGCGCGGCGCGGCGCACGCGGTCCGCGGGCACGTCCGCTTCCGCCTCGCCGTCCGCGTAGGCCACGTCGTAGCCGTGTACGACACGCGCGACGCGGCCGGCGTACCAGAGGCCCACGCCCTGGTAGTTGGCCTCGACGGCGTCGCCGATCGCAAAGGCGGTACTGTCCGCCTTCCGCCGCAGCACGTCGCAAATCGTCGCCTTGGACGCGAGGCGGTCGCCCGCCTGCGCCGGCGGCCGGCCGCGCCGCCAGCCCCGGTACTGCACCCGCGCCCTATTCCGCGCGTCCTGGAGCGCATCTCTATAGACGCGGTCGGGGTCCTGCTTCTTCGCCGGCCGCTGGGCCCGCTTCCGGAGCTTCTGCTGGCGCTTGGCGTCGCGGACCGCGTTGTCCGCCTTGCACTTGTCGGCGACGCGCGCCGCTTTATCGGCGTCCTTTTTGAGCGCGGCGGCCGCCTTCGACGCCCGGCGCTGCGCCTGCTCGTCGGCGCGCTCCCGCGCGCGCCGCCGCTTCTCGATCTCCCGCTCCCGCGCCAAAAAGGCGGCCTGTGACTCGCGCTGCGCCAGGTCGTAGAGCCGCCGGGCCTCGTGCTCGTCCCGGACTTGCATTTCCTCGAGGAAGCGCCGGAAGCGCGCGGCGGCCTTGGCGTCGTCGGCTGCGGCACTTGCCGCGGCCTTGTCCGCCCGTCTCAGCAACTTCAGGAGGCGCGCCTCCTCCCGCTCCTCCCGGGCCTCCTCGATCTCCGCGGGCGTCCGCTGACTGACGCCCAACGCGTACTTCCCGGGCTCGACCTTGGCGCACGCGCGCGGGCTCGCGCGCGCGGCCGGCTTGGGGCCGTCCGCGGTGCCCCGGTTCCGCTTCCGCTTAACGGGCGACTTCGGCGCATGAGAGTCGCCCAGCCCCAGCGTCGCGAGGAAGGCCTGGTTCTGGGCGATGCGCGTGTCGCGCTCCTTCTCGTACTCGGACTTTTCAATTGTCTTGGGCGCCGCCGCGTTTCGAATAACGCCGCAGTGTTTTCCGCAGAGCACGTCGCCCACGCCGCTCGCCCGGCCGGGGTAGCGGCAGAACGCGCCGGGGTGGCCCGGGTCCCACTTCCGCGACCACGCCCTGGGGCCCATGAGCTCCCGTAAAATACAGATCGGGTGGAACGACGCGACGCACTTCTTCCGTTTACATTGCACGATCTGGCCCCGCTCTCCGCAGAAGTCGCACTTGCCCCGGGCGCGCACGTCTGACAGGTCGCCGCACAGCGCCGCGATCTGCCGGTTCTCGTCCACGAAGCCAGCCTCGGGCACCCAGGCCGCGCAGGCCACGTGCGTCCAGCAGTCGCGCCAGGGGCCGTGCGGGTCCGTGGCCAGTGCGAACACTGCTTTTGAGGAAGTCAGCGACGTCGCCCTTTTGAAGGCGAGCGGCACGTCCCGCGCGGCGGCCGTGCCGCCCGGCCGCCCGCTCTCGCAGATGACGCACGTCAATGGGGCATTCTCTCGTTGTCCATCCTGCACCTCCTGGCACGCCTCGCAGAACCAGTCGCCGTCGGCCGCGGCCGTCGCGTCCGAGATGTTGTAGCAGAGCTGGTGCACGGCCACGCCGCAGCCCGCGCCGTCGCAGAAGATGAGCGCGTCCTCCTCCTCCGAGTGCTTGGAGCCGCACACGCCGCAGGCCTCGTCGCCGTCGTCGCCGTCGGACGAGTCCTCCTCATTGGGCCTCGGCACGAACACGGCCTGGGGGGCCGAATCTAGCAAAAGGTCCTGGCCCGGCGCGAAGCCGTGGGGTCTCCTCAGGGACTTGCGCTCGTTGGCTTTGCCCTCGTCGTTCGCGTCGCCGTCCAAATCGACGACGAACCAGCCGCGCTGCTTGCGCTCGATAACGGTCGCGGAGCGGCCGCCGGCGGTCCGGACGAGGATGGGCGGGCCGCTGCGCGGCGGTGGGACAAGAGGCGTGGGTACGGCCGCATTCGCTTTCGCCTCAGTGTTCATCACCGCTGCTGGAGTGGCAGCGAGGGCTGGCGGCGCCTCCGTCTCCATCCATGCTGGCGGAGCACTCATTGGTACGCGCGTGTGCGCAGCGGTGCCCACGCTGACCCTTTAGCGCTACACGAAGCGAGTGATGTGCCATAGCTTTTTTTTATCGAGGAGGGCTCGAGCTCAGATTTGGACTTTGGAAGCCAGTGCCTTTGTTTCCAATTGTAGGGCCTCGGGGAGCCGTCCGTCCCCCGGACGTTCGACCCCGAGTCCGTGGCGCCGCCCCCCCCCGAGCAATCGCCCCCAACCGGGCCAAACTGGCCAAAGTCTGAGCTCCCCCGCGGTGACTAATTCCTCGTGATGACCGGGAGAGCCCTCGGGCGGGCTCCGGGGTAGCTCTAGGACGATTGCGGGAGTCGGTACGGTACGGGTTTTATTCAGCTTTTCCGCGCTATGCGACGCTAGCAGCGGCAGTAAGCGTCTAGCACTGCTACTGAGACTTCTGAACTTTCAGTCGTACTCCTTGGCGCGATTCGTGCTGCCTTGAGTGCAGCACAAACAAAAAAACACTATAGCACCCATGGGGCGAGCGCTGGCCGCCCTGCTGCTCGCGGCCGTGGCCGCGGGGGCACCCGTGGTCGGCGGCGACGCCGATGCGCACGGCTGTATTACAAGCGCGGGCTATACCTGGTGCGGCGGCCAATGCGTGCGGCCGTGGGAGAGCGCCTGCGAGGACCTGAAAGAGACCGACAGCGACGCCGAGAAGGAGGAGGAACGGGAGGAGGGCGACGAGGAGGAGGAGGAGGAAGAAAGAGTCTTAAAGCTCCACATTATTGTTCTCGCCGTCTCTTGCTTAGTCGGAGTCTCCTTGCTCTTTGAAATAACACACGAACACCTCCTGGAGCACACGAGCGAGACCATGCGCCCGATCATCGTCGGGCTCTTCGGCGAGCTCACTTTACTCGGCTTCATCGGCCTCACGCTCTTTCTCCTCTTCAAAATGGCGTGGCCTCATGAACTCTCGGAGGAGGTGTACGGCGATTCGACGATCATCCCCGAGCTGGGGGAGAGCGTGCACATGGTCCTGTTTTTGGTCATGATCATTTTCTTGGCGCAAGCGGTTTATTTAGCTCGATTAGGGGATCGCGTGGTTCACAAGTGGAAGGCGTGGGAAAGCCATTCGCTGACCAAAGTGCACGAAAGAACGATCCGGAAACACAAACAGCTCCAGGGGTCTTCCTTGTTATCTTTAGCGACGCACTCGCTGGACGAAGACGTCGACGCACTCATCTTTTCCTTGACGAGAGATAGATTTTGCCAGGTGCGCCGGCTGCACCCGGCGGACTTCGAGTTCGCCTCGTACCTGGGCATCGCTTTGGGCCGGACGTTGGAAGATTTAGTGGAAGTGCCCGTCAAGTCCTGGGTTTGTTTAGAAGTCGTGCTATTACTCGCGTGGCAGATCGACGGCCTACTGGGTAAAAGAGAGAAGATGCTGAGCTGGATCCTGGCGGGGTACGCGCTGCCGCTTATGGCCGGGTTGGTCCTGGCCAAGTTAAGAAGGATTCTCGTGCAGCACACCGCTCCTCTACTCGCCGAGGCCGAAGGCCGGGGCCGGCCCGGTTCACTCAGAGCGGCGGCGAACCATTCGGTGCGACGCGTGCAGAACGGCTCCAAGTCGCCGTCGCCGACGTCGCCGCGCAAAGGTGTGCACGTGCAGAAGACGGCGGTCAATACGACGTACCACCACGCCTTCTGGTCCGGGTCCAAACAAAAGGCCAAGTTCACGTTGTTCATCTTACGCTTCGTGCCGCTCGGCGCCGCCATCTATATCGCTATTCTACTGCTCGTGCACGCGCCCGCGCTCATCCAAGGCGAGGTCCTCGCCACCCAGCCCCTGTACCAGCGCTGTATGATTCTAGGGATCGCTTTGTTGCCGCCTGTCCTGTGCACGTTCTACGTCCGCGAAGCGGTGGACGACTTCGCGATCGCCGGGCACGTGGAGTCGCTGCAGAACCTGCGGTTCGTCGAACACGTTATTAGGAGACAGCGGACCGTGGCCGCCTTCGAGGCGCTGAAGGTCGTCACGTTTTTGAGGAAGCCCGACGTCGTCCGGAAAGTCCTGGAATCCAACATTTTAATAGATGACGAGCCCGACGAGCGCGAGGAGCGCTCCTGGCGCTCTATTTTCGACGTCTTCGACAGCAATGGAGATGGGATTTTTGACCGGGGCGAGCTGCGCGTCTTGCTCATTAAGTTCAGTTCGGGTTTTGAGAATAGTGATATCACGCAGATCATCGAGTTATTAGACGTGGACGGCAGCGGCGAGATCTGCTTCGACGAGTTCTACGCGTTCGGGCGGAAGTTGGAGCGGCACGTGCGAACACAGGCGGACCCGCGGGATCTGTTAAGGGAGATGTTCGAGATCGTCGACGACGACCGGGGCGGGCTCATCACGGTGCACGAGCTGCATCAAACAATTCGCGAGATCGGGCAGGAACTGTCCATCGACGACGTGCGTTTCGCGGCGTCCCCTTTTATTACGGGTCCGATGACGAGCCTTCCACATTTTGTACCTCCGAATTCGCAATATTGTGACGATCGAACGAAGCGCCATCCATTTACGGAGGACCCTCCCCGCGGGCGTTCCCGACCGAATCGCCGCGCCAGCGCCGCGCCTCATCGTTCGTCGCGCAGGTCTACAACCTCATCAAGGATATTGATGATGACGGCAACGGCGCGCTCGACCTCGATGAGTTCCACCTGCTCCTGCACCGCGTCGGCGTCGAGTTCGTCGGCAAGCCGGCCCACTAGTCATTTCTAGTGGCGTAATTCATACCATTTTTCACTTACACAACCTTTTGCAGTCCGTGTTCCTCTGGCCTTGCACCTTGGCGCCTTTGGCCCGGGACGTTGATGTTCATACGACGCTACGCGCTGTAGAATTCCTATTTCTTCCCGCGCTTGCCGCGCTTGGCCGGCTTTCCCGCGTCGTCATCGTCCGCGTCGACGTCGACGCCCGCTTCAGCGCCTCCCGGTCCCGCTCCTCTTGAGTTTGCACGCCGGTGACCTCGGGTTCGTCGGCGGGGTCGGAGCGCGTGCGGAACTTGGCGAACTGCGAGTTTAACGACCAGCCAAAACTATTATTTTGCTTGCAATAGACCTCGTACTCCGTCTCGGGCGACAACCCGGGCACGACGACGCCTTTATAGCAATGAGCACGGGTGATGCTATCCCACCAGTCCCTGACTGAATGAGTTTGTTGCCGCTTCCGTGGTCGACTCCCAGCGTGCCGGCGACTCCTGCGCCCGCTTTTCGGAAGAAGATGGCTGCTTGAGTACACTTCGGGAGCACCGAACAGAGCACGCGCACCGAGTCCGCGGAGACTTGGTCCAGGACCGGCGCACCCGGCCCCGGCGGCAGATAGTCGGCGAGCTTCATCGGCTTGCTTGCTGGCGAAAAGGCGCCTCAGCCGATGCCGTTGTGCGCCCCTACCGTCACCGTGTAGGTTATCGAATGAGACAGGCCTTTGACAACAATAGTCTTGCCGTCCGTCATGGCAAACGACGGCCCACTCCTATCAATCAGCTTGCACGTGTCATTGGTGACATGTCGCCCTTTTCTCGCTCCATCTTCGTAAAAGCAAACGTCACCAGATCTGCAGCCCTGCGGAACCGCAAAATGAACCCTAATCTCCGTGTCGGAGACTGGCTCCAGCACCGGTATTCCACAAGCCGGCGGCAGCGCGCGCACAAGCGGCGCGCTGCGGGGAGACGCCGTACCCCACTCTACATCATCCGGCTGGCGAAACTGTACCGTAGCCGTGTATGTGCCACCCCCGAGGCCTGAGATGGAGAAGCTCTTGCGTTTGGGCGTCCGCCTCTGCCCTTTTACTTTGAGGGTGATCGCCTTGCCCTTTGCGCCGGCTGGTAACACTTTCTGCGTCTCCGCATCGTACATCTGCGTCGCCCCGGCCGCGTCGTGTAAGTGGACGACCGCGTGCGTGGCGCCGTCGGTCGGCACGTCGAACTCTATGCGGACCTCATCGGGCTTTGGCATCGCATTCAGCGTCGGCGCAGCGGGCTGGGACATGGTCGAGATAGCTGGCTCTAGTAACCTTGGGCAATGAGAAATAACTGGCTCTCGCTACCTGTGGCGAGCTAGCTAGAGGTGCTGTGCCAAAAATCGCCCGGGGTTACCAAGTAAGGGCAGCCTCTGCTCGTGCGTGCAGTATCTTCAAAGGCTGCGACGTACAGATCGAGAGCGGAATAAACCCGTCCTAAAAACCCGTCATAGCCGAATCGCGATCGACGCGACGGAGGCACTCGCGGCTAGGCTGGTGAGCGAACACTGCGTAGACACGCACTATCGTTCATACGTCCCGGGCGCTGCACCGCTGTGCGCGTGCCGCGCCTCCGGAGACGAGTAATCGCTCCAAGGAGGACCTGTGGTGAAGAGCGCCGCACCGCTGCCGTAACGCCGGCGACGAGTCATAAAGGAGGCCATGTTCGTGCTCGCCGTCGTCCGCGACACGATCCGCGTGAGCCCGGCTGCCTTTGGGAAGGCGCCCGCGTCGGCGCTGCGAGACGAGGTCGACGCGCGGTATAGCGGCCGCGTCTTGTCTGATGTGGGCTTCGTGGTCTGCTGCGAATCCGCGAAGACCTTGGGCGACGGATTGGTCCATGCTTTAGACGGCGGAGCCACGTACCAGAGCGAGTTCCGCCTGTTGGTCTTTCGACCCTTCGTGGGGGAGGTGATACGGGGTACGGTGGAGGCGGCGGACGAGAGCGGCCTGCGCGTTTCGTGCGGCTTCTTCTCGCAGATTCGCGTGCCGGCGAAGGACCTCCCGCAACAGTCGACCTTCGACGCGTCGCGGCGGCTCTGGCTGGACGCCTCGCAGCGGAAGATCCAGTGCGGCGACGCGCTCCTCGTGCGCGTCACGGCCACGTCCTTCACGCGCCTCTCGAAAAGGAAGCGGGGTTTGCAGGCGACGACGTCGTCGCTGGAGACGGGCCGCGCCGGCGCCGCGCGTATGCGGTCGTCGAGCGTCGACCTCGGCGCGCGGGACCCCGTGCCCTTCGCCATGGAGGTGGTGGGCGCGTGCGGCGGCGCGGGCCTCGGGCCGTGTGGCTGGTGGGCCCGGGCCCTGTGAGCTGGTTTTGTCTTAACATGTAGTATCTTTACGTGCTCTCCTTCGTGGTGGTGCTATTACGGTGCGAGTACAAGTCCTCTAGTGCCCGTCGGGTCGGAGTCCGCAAGTGCCGGGTTTTCCCCATTTTGTTTTGTGTCAGCTTGCCTCGAGCTTGCCCTACGCGTCCTTTTGATTTCAATTATAACTCGCTGCGACAACGTCGTGAGCTGTGGCTGATTAATTCCATCGCTGCGGCTGCATACCCACTCCTTGTGGCCGAGCTGCTGCAGCGCACAGCTCCGGCGCCGCTGCGACGCCGCACGAGGATGCCGGCGCCCTTCCCGAAGAATCCCCACTGTGTGCTAGTGCCCACGGCCCGCTTCGCCACACTAGAGAGACGAGGCCGTGTGGCCAAGTGCACCTGGGACACGCTGACGCCGGACTGGAAAATAGCACAGCTCAAGGAGGGCCACCGCTTCTCGAACGACGACGCC
>Ga0302122_10000627_pt1 | contig 22072 bp, 12 predicted proteins | sample CB21_SCM_MG_FD_203115 | JGI IMG/M metagenome (GOLD analysis project Ga0302122, IMG submission 203115) | Marine microbial communities from Western Arctic Ocean, Canada - CB21_SCM | ecosystem: Environmental > Aquatic > Marine > Oceanic | place: Canada: Western Arctic Ocean | collected 2017-09-28
GGCGCCGGCGCGTGTGCTCGCCGCGACACACTACCCCTTCGCGGCCTTCCTGCAGCTCGACGCGGCGACGAGCCGCCGCGTCCAGGGCTCGGCTTTGGTCCTCTGCGCCGTCGCCCTCTACTGCCATCCGCCGGGCTCCGACCGCGACCCGCCGTCCCTGCGCGTCGGCAAGTACGCGCCCGTCGAGACGCTGTCGCTGCTTTTTGTCGGGTCTTTTGCTGCGTCGGCGACCGCTCTGCCACTACGACGCGCGCTGGGCGACGCCGCGTTTCGGTCCCTGGCGGCGGGCGCTTTGCTCCACGTCGCGGGGTCGATATGTCACGTCGCCGCGGGTGCGGGGCACGCGGCCGCGCACGCGCTCACGCTCACGGGCGCGACGCTCAACGCCATGGTCGTGCTCAAGTCGTTGGTGTGGCATTTCCTGCCCGCGGCGCCGGCGCCGCGGCCGCCGGGGACGTCGCCCCCGGCCTAATATCCTGTGAACATTCTACTTACCACGCCTACCGCGGCCTCGCCCCCGCCCCCTGCCTCGGCCCCGCCCGAGCGATAGCGGCCGCAGGCCTGTGACGAGCTCGCCTTCGAGTGCCGAGAGCTTCGACGCCGCCCGGAGCTTGGCGGCCACGTCGCCGCCCTTCTCGGCCTTGGCGACGGCCTCGCGCGCGGCCTGGAGCGCCGCGGCCTTCTTGTCTTGAGAAGACGTCTGCTCGGACTGCTCGGCCTTAAGGATGCACGGCTGGCAGCGCTGTTTCGCGGGCCCTTTCTTCAGCTGCGGCTTCGTGAACGCGGACGCGGGCAGGTTCTCCTTGCACGCCGAGCAGGCGGCGGTGTCCGTGGAGCCGGCGGGCGCCGCGGTCTTGGTCTTGGCCGCGGCCGTGGCCCGCTCGTCGGCCGCGGCCTTGTCCACGCACCCTTTGCACTTTAATGCGCCGTTGCCTTCCTTCTTGTAGCGCTCCTGCATCTTCTTGGAGAACTCGCTCGCCGTGAGCCGCTTGCGCCGGCAGACGGAGCACTCATAATCGCCCGCCCAGTTGTTCACGCTGACGCCCGCATGCGTGACTTTGTTTTGCTGCGTGTAGCTGGCCATCGTGCTCGCAAGTTCTCCAAGTGCTCTCCCTCAGAGCTCTCCAAGCTACGCTACGCAGGGATGGGCAGCTGACGCGGCTGCACAGCGTGCGTGTCGCGGTCACCAGATGCAGCACTGGTGCAGCTGATGCAAATTCAACTTGAGTATTCCGCGTCGCGTGCGGGTATATTGCGCGGGTTTTACTCGGCTTAGCAACCTTGCCTGGTTTGAGTAGGCTGAGCGGCCTGTGCACGCTCGGCTAGAACAAAAAAAATGCCAGCTCGCCTCGGTCCAGGGATCCATCAGATCTCAAAAGCCATGCGGCTCCTCCTCACCCTAGCAATAGCTGTGGCAGCAGCGGCGCCGCACTACATCTTGACCGAGGAGCACCACCACGTGCTGCCGCACATTCTCGCATTAGTGGCGGATGGCAAGGTGCGGCCGGGCGCGACGGTCGTCCACCTCGACTCGCACCACGACGCGGGTCTCCCATCCAGCTGGGACCACAACGACACGCGGCACGACACACAGCTCGCGCACACGCACATCAACAACTTCCTCTTCGCGCTCGGCTTGTTGGGCGCGGTGGAGCACGTCATTTTCGTCGAGCCGCCGTGGTCGCGCCAGTGCAACGCCCTGCACAACAAAACGACGGCGTTGCGCCTCGGCTTCGTGGACGGTATCCCCAAGGTCGCCTACACCGCGACGGCGGACGAGCAGCGGGCGCTCGGCGGCTTCTTCGACGACCACCAGATTGTCGAAGACGTGGAAGACGCCATTAATGTCCGCTTCTCCGTGGTCGCTTTAAGCGACGCGCCGCACTTAATATCCCAGCTCGTCGGGCCCACGGCGGACGTGATCCTCGACGTGGACTTGGACGCCTACGCCACGACGTCGCCCGGCGCGCTCGCGCTCCGGAGCGCGGGCTTCGACGCCGCGACCGTCTGCCGCCTCTACCGCCTCGCGCACGACCTCTGCGTCTTCGACGCGGCGCACGACTTTTTCCGTGCCGCGCCCGCGGAAGCGAGCGCGTCCACCGCGTGCGCTTCCGAACAATTGGGGGCCGGCCCGGTGACCCGCCGGCGCGTGGCCGACGACCTGCGGGACGTCGTGGACACGGCGGAGCGCGCCGGCACGGTCCGCTGGACCGACGCGCGGCGCGGCGCCTTCGCCGCGACGCTGCTGCCCTTTGCGAAGGAGCTCCTTTCCTCGATAAATATCGAAGAGAAGTTCAAGCAGTTCGTCCAGCAGCCCTTTAACGACGACGCCGGAGCCGTGGCGGGGGTCGGCAAAGTCCTGCGGGCGACGATCCTCCAATTAGATCGTGTGCAGGCGGTCACGGCCGTGCGCTCGCCGTTCTATGCGCCATCGGAGACATTGGGAGCGGTCGAGTGCCGGGCCTTTGCCATGTTCGAAGAGGTTTTTGGGGTAGGTGGTCATTTACGCTACCACGACGGTATTCAAGCGAACCGCGCGGGGTGTCTCAAGCGGCACCCCGTCGACGGCCACGCCACGGTCGGCGTCTTCAGACATGTGGAAACCGCAGAGCTGCGGGAAGAGGACGTCGACGACCTGTTTTTTGGTGAGGACGGAGGGGGAGAGGTCGTCGAGGCGCGCTTCCTGAACGACGGGGAAGCGACCGTCCACATTTACTGGCGCGTGCTGCACTTGGAAACGGTGGCGCCGGGCGACGAGGCGGCCTTCGAGACGACGGCCGGCTCGGCCTGGTCGTTCCGGGACGAGGGTGGCGAGGTCCTGAAGGACGTGCGCGTCGGGCAAAGGCCGCGCAACTCCTACGCGCTCCACGGCTCCATTGTCGACGTCGACGCCCCCGTCGAGATGTCGTTCGCGATGCCGGCCAACGCGAAAGTCGTCTTCGACACGGGCGAGGGCGAGGTCGAGTACGAGGGCGACCGGGCGCATCCCGTGGAGACGTACCACGGCCACATCTGGCGGGCCTACGACGCCCTGGGCACGTTGCTGGGGACGTTCACGGTGGACGCGTCGGGGGGCTACCGGCAGGAGTTCGTCGTGCGGACGGAGCTCTGAGGATTTAACAATGTATGTTTGTAACACTAGTCCCGGCGGTAGCCGGCCGGCCGCCGCTCCATGCCCTTCTCGGCCGCGAGGCGCTTGAAGCGGCCGCCGGCCGACGCGTCGGTAAAGACCGGCGCGGTGAGTTTCGGCGGCGGCGGCGCACACGTCCGCGGCGGCTCGCCGAACTCCTTGCAGACGGCCGCGTTGATCCGGCACGGCCGGGCGCATTCGCGATGAAGCTGAGCGTCCGTCGCAGCATCACTGAAACAGTTTCTTCCTGGAGAAAAAGACCACGGCACGCGTAGCGCGCGACCAGTTACATACGTCACGGTGAACCGCGCGAAGTTCGAGGTGCAGTCGCCCACAAACGCCGTGGCGCAGTTCGCCGCGAGGTCAAGCGACAACAAGATTCGAGCGAGCTCCGTGGCTCCATTCGTATGAATTTGGTTCTGTTTGGGACCCTTGCGGTCGTCAAAGAACGCCCCGACCGTCGACGCCATGCCCGTCGACGCCGGGAGAGGATACACGGACGCGACCTTGGGACTCACCTTCTGAGCATCTTCCACCATGTCCCCGTCGTCCGTTAGTAGAAGCACCGGCGTCTCCGAAAACTTGCGACCGGACAGCCCTACGAGCGGCCCGAGGTCCCGCAGTCCGTCTTCCAGATCGACCATAAACGACGCCGAGGCGAACTGCGAGCCGCCGCTGGTCTCGACGCGCGCGTGGTGGCGCACCTGCAGCAGGGCACAGGGCCCCTCCGGTGCAGACCCCTTGTGCATCTTCAAAAGTTCCGCCTGGCGCCGGCGCAGGTACCACGACGGCCGGAGCATCGTCGCCATCGCTATCGCCCTCCCCAGCGTCGCGTGGTCGCCCATGCCGAGCTCGCCCGCGATTTTGCGGAAGCCGTCGGTGGTCCCGCCCGAGGTGCGCTTGACGCCCATGGTCCCCGAATTACAGGGAGGGTCCAGCCGCGGCGAGCAGCGCCGCGGCTGCTTCCTTGCGAAGCCGAAGGGAACCGCGGTGTCGTTCGAGTGCCTCAATATCTCATCACAGCGCGTCAGCGGCAGGAAGAGGCAGTCCCAGCGGTTGCCGCGGGCGAAGGGATCGCTGGAGCGCCGCGGGTCACCGCAGAGTCGTCCGGCGGAGCCGTCGCGCGGGCCGTAGGCCCAGCCTCTCAGCGAGCGCGGCACAGCCGCGAGACCGCGCGCCCAGGCTGTGGAAAGCGAGTCGGCCCACTGGTGCGCGTTCGGACCGAGCACGGTTGGGGCTGCGACTTGTATGAAGCCCTCGTCGCAAACACCGGCCCCCCACTGCCGCGCCTTCCACTCCGCTGCGAACGCTTTGAGCAGCGGCTGGAGTGGCCCGATCGGTCGTACGAGGCGCAGGATATCAGCGTTTTCCCAGGGTTCGCTCGCAACGCGCCAGTCTGCCCGCGGCGCCAGGAACGCGTCTACTTGAACGGCGGCCGCGCTGTAGTTCCAGGTTGGCGGCCACGTCATACGTAATTCGCTCTCTTCTTCGTGTCGCTCCAGCGTCGCCTGGAGGTTCTCTATGCGCTCTAGCTGCATTTCGAGTGCAGCCGCAAAGGGCAGCCATCTGAGCAGTGAGCACCTCATCAGGCAGCATTCATGCGCATTCGTGCGCTACAGTGGCAGCCCACCATCTGTGCGCATTCATGCTCCTGCACTTGTTGCTGTGTAGTGATGCGAAGAATGCAATTCCCATGGAAACCCGTACGAAAACCCGTGCTGAGTTAATAGTCGTTTGACAGCTCCACATGGCGAGAGAAGCCGCCGACAAACATAAGGCAAATTTGATATTTTTATATCAGTGCTGTTTGGCACCGATGGATGCTGGCAGCGACAGATGGCTACTCGAAGTACGGGTTTTCAACAAATAAATCATCAAAGCGCTCGGTGCTACCTGCGACGGCACGCCAGCGCAGCCTCCATTCACGATTAGTGACAGTGCTGCGATCAGAGCTGCGTGCTGCGCAAACACCACACCACTTGGCAGGAGATCTTTTGCTTAGACCTCCTCAGCACTCCAGTGTTTGAGAGCAATTCCGCGCTTAAGAATAGCCTCTGCAGTAGCGTCGATCAATCGGGCCCTGCTAGCTGCTAAGAAGACATGTCGTCGAAAAAGCGACCACACAAGTCCTCCTCGTCGTCGTCGAAGAAGCAGCGCGCCGGCGCCGAGGAGGATCGATTGGTGGACGCGCTCTCGGTGCGCAAGCCGACGCGCAAGGAGGTCGAGTCGACGGAGCCCGGCGGCGCCCCGACGATCCTCGAGCGCACGCTGCCGAGTTTCTTTGACTTCTATCCACGCGCGAAGCGGGCGTACGAGGCGCTAAAAAATGGCCCCGCGGCCGCGCGCCTCGAGCTCTTGAAGGCGTGCGAGACCGTGCTGAGGACGGGCAACGCCGACGTCATGGGTAAACTGGTCAAGGCCGCCCTGTCCGGCGAGGTCGGCGACGAGACCGCGCCCATCGACGTCGACGCGGCCGGCGCGGACGATGCGGTATTACGATGGCAGGCCGACGGCGGCGACGCGGGTTGGATGGATTTCGACGACGCCTCGAACGCCGTCGCAGAAGCGGCGCGCAAATCGGGCTCGACCGAGGCGTCCTTCGCGAACCAGTGGGGCTCGTACACGCTGAACCTGGACTTCATGGTGCAGACGAACGTGGCCACTGGAACTGCGCGGCCCGTGCGGTACGTGCCATAGCATATGTGTAACTAAATTAGAAAGGAGACTCGAATGCACATCAAGCGAGTTAGTTAGTAATCCGCGGCATACTCCAGCGCCCGCGGCGACGCGGGACCCGGCGCCGAGACGGCGCCCATGAGCCACGCACGCCTCCAGAGCACGAACGCCGCGGAGACGCTTCCGCGTCGCGCCATTTTGCGGAGGACATGAGCCGCGTTCTTGGCCCGATCCACCGCCCCCGGCCGGGAGAGGTGACTCCGTCGCCGCCATGCTCGAAAGAATAACGCGATGGTATTCGCCCGCTTGCATTCGAGCAGGGGCGTCAGGAGGGCGCTTTGCGCCATGACCCGCGCTCGTGCGGCCTCGACGCGGGCTGCCTTCTCCTTCTTCTTTCGCGCCGCGCGAGCTTTCTTTTTCGCTTGCTTGACTTTTAGAGTAAGAGGCGTGGCTTCCTCGGCTTTTCGTGCCGCAAATGACACGCGGCCTACCGTGGCATCCTCGTCTTTTCGAGTCGCGAGCGTGGACTTTTCCGGGACCGGCGCCGGAGCCAGCGGCGCCTCGACGACCTCCTTTTCCTCCTCCTCCTCTATGGGGTCGTCGACGTCGATGAGGTTGTCGTCGCGGTGCAGGCGGCCAACGATGGGCGCGGACTCCTTTACCGCCTCGAGCTCCGCGACGAGCGCCCCCTCGAGCCGGGCCGTGAGCTCCTGCTTCTTGCCCGCGGCCCGTAGCTCGCGGGACTTGAGCTTGCGCTGGAGCTCTTTGAACGTGTACGACTCGACGAGCGCCCGAGCTTTCGCGACGGAGTCGCTGCCGGCGACGGCGGCCGGCGTCGCGCGATCCGCGGCCGCTTGGGCGCGCGCGGCACGCGCATCGTCCAGCGCTTCGTCTCTCGCCGCCACCGCCGCATCTGCAGTAGCGACTGCGGAAGCCACGTCCCTCGCTGCCAGAGCACGCAGGGCGGCTAGATCCGTCATAGCACGATCCCTCGCTTCGACGGCGACGGTCGCCGCAGCCTCTCGCGCGATGCTTGCGTAGCGGCGGCCGCTTGCCGTAGCGGCCGCGATGGCGACCGCCGCACGCTTTTCGGCGGCCGCGGTTGCGCGCTTTCCTGCGTCCACGGTGTCCGCTTTCATCCGTGCCTCGGCGTCCGCGGCGACGATGCGCGTGAAGGCCCGTCGCAAGCGCCGCGCGTCCACTGGTCTGCCCGCCCTTCGCAGCACGTAAAACCCCAACTTCCGCGCCAGGTCCCAGTGGTCTCCAATTAAGCTGTACGTGCTATCGAGCCGGGCCGACGCGTGATGCGCGCAGGAGACCGCCTTCTCTACCGCTCGCCTCGCGCCTCGCGCTGCGGCATGAACTCGCCACCGTGACCACGACCGCCTGGCATGCGCGCGCGCGAGCGCCGACACGGTTGCTTTGAGCGCCACATGTTTAGCTTCTTCGAGCGCGCGGCACCGAATAGGCACCGTTCGCTCGGCGACGCGACGGCGCGCGTCGGCCGCCGCCGCCGCCGCGAGGCACCGCGTGCGGAAGACGCCATTGCGGTGGATCCGGTCGTGGTGCGCCAGGCGGGCCCAGGCCGCGCGCCGCGCGGCCGCCACGGCCATGGCGCCGCAGGCCCGGAGCGCGGCGCCGCGGTCCACCCACTTTGGCCGTACAATTTGCGCCCAGGTCTTGAGAGCGCGCGTCTCACGCCTTCTATTCCATCGGCGCGACGCCGCGATTAGCGCGCCGACGACTGCCGCGTGGCGCCGGCGACCATCCGCGCCGCGTCGAAGTCGGGAAAGCGCGGTGCGCTTCTCCGCGACGACGCGGAACCGGAGGACGCGCAGCAACGCCTTCGCCGCCCGCGCGGCAGAATTCAACGCGTCGAGTGCGCGCAACTTACGTCGCTGGTTCTGCGAGCGTGCCACGTTCGCGACGGCCGCGGCGACGGCACTGCACGGCGTAGGAGCGGGATTCGCGGTTGCGGTCGCCAGGACTCTCCCCCATGCGCGGAGGAGTCGCCACCGGCGCCTACTCCGGGTACAGCGGCCGAGGGCGTGTGCGACGGCGTCGAGCGCCGCCCGGCGGCTCTGCTCAGAGCGCCGCCCGGCCTTTACGTCTCGCCCGAGAGCGCGCCACGTCCTATCGACGGCGTTCCGGCGCCAGCGCGAGGCACACGCTCCTAACAGCAGCGCGAGCGGCCGGTGGTTGGATCCTCGCAGAGCGGTCCAGGCTTCTCGCAGCCGCCGCGCGGTGTAGGTACCGAACGCGCGCCGCGTCGCCAGCAAGACAGCGACAGCGGCCGGCGCCGCCTGCGCGATGCGCGGCGGCGGCCCCTCTGGCGCGAGAACCGCCCAGGCCCGCCGTAGCGCGGGTTCGGGCAAGAATTTTAGGATCTGCGCGCCGGCGCCGCGTCGACACGCATCGCGATTGACGCGTCGCGCCCGCGGCTTCTCGAAATTGTAGCAGGCGACGGGGCGCTCCCGCGCAGGCGGCGGCGGGCAGTTCTCCACATTGTACTTGCATCGCAGGAGCGCCTTCTCCTTTCGCAGGTGGGCTGCTATACTGCTGCTCATTGCGGCATCTTCATCGAGCACGCTGCCCCGATCACAGTTTGGCTTCGTCGCGTCCATTATTGCAACGACGCCGAGTGCGGGCGCTCCTAGCGAGTCAGCAAGACCCCTTGTGCTTATCTTGGCCTTGTTAGCTATCTGATATGATGAGTCGGCCAATTGATTATAAACGGGTTTTTGCATCTGCCGAGGTTTGCTTTTTTTTTACTTGAGCTGAGCCGATGCTAGACAAGTGCAGCTTAACGGAACTGGCAGCCATCAATAGTGATTAGCCAGCCAGCAGGGCTGCGTCCCAGTCGCTGCGCAGAAACGACGCAACCGCAAGGCAAACTATCCGACCGCTGTGCCTGCTCGGCAGCCGTTGCGCTTGCAATAGAATGAAAGACGAGCTGGAGACCGTGGCGCTGGTGGACGACGCCGATGATCCGGTCCGGCAGCGGCACAAAGAACCGCAATCAACAACTGCGACGCGCGAGGCCAGGGCTTCGACGCCGTCCGCGGTCGAGGTGACGCGGAAGGCGCTCTTCGTGGGCCTGGCGGCGGTATTGATATGCTCGTCCGGGCTGTGCATCCGGGAGGCCGAGGACGACGAGGGCAACATCACGTACGCGGCCACCTCCGTCACGCTGTTCAGCGAGGCCCTGAAGCTGAGCCTCGCGATCGTGATCACGCTGACGTCGGACGCGCCGCGCACGCCCATCGACGGCCGGACGGCACTACTGTTCCTGCCCGGCGCCGCGGGCTACATGGTGGTCAATAATGTGCGGTACTTCATGCTCGAGCAGGTGAACCCGGGGCTCATGGCCATCGTCTGGAACCTGAAGATTTGCGTGATTGGGTTCCTGTACGCGCTGCCGCCCTTCCGGCGGCGCTTCACGCGGTTCCAGTGGGCCGGCGCGGGGTTGCTGGTCCTCGGGTCGACGCTCGCCGAGATCTCGCAGTGGGGCAAGACGGACGAGTTCGGGCAATCGAACACGGGCGGCGCCTTGGGTTTAGAAGTGGTGGCCGGCGCGCTGATATTAACCTCCGCCTCGGCCGTCGCCACGGAATACGCGTACAAGGTCACGGACCTGCCGCTGTGCCGCCAGAACGTCGTGCTCTACACGTACGGTTGCGTGCTGAATTTGCTGACGGCCCTTTGCTGGCGGTCCATCGAAGGCCAGGCCACGGTCCCGTTCACGCGCGGCTTCACGCAGTGGACGTGGGCTGTCGTCGTGGCGCAGGCGGCGGCGGGCTACGCCATCGGCGCTTTGCTGAAATACGTGGACGCCATCGGCCAGGTGTTCGCGGATGTCATTGCTATGCTCATCACCGTGTCCGTGTCGACGCTGCTCTTCTCGCTCGACGCGAACTTTTTGTACGCGATCGCATTATTTCTGTCCGCGGCTTCGTTGGTAGTGTATTACTCGGACCTTATCGTGACGGCGGTCGCGGCGCGGCAGATCGCCCAGGCCGAGGCAAGGCATTATGAGCGGCAAGTGGCGCGGCAAATCGAGCTTGTGCCGAAGGCCGACGCGTCCTGAGGCGATGATTTGCTTCAGGTTTGTATGTTAAATTAAATTCGCAGAGTAGATATACACAAAAAGACTTACCGCGTCGACTGGGGCGGCGAGAAGTCGTCGCCCCACGTCAGGAACATCGAGTCGGTAGACGAGTCGGGCCCGGGCCTGCCCCGCCGCCGCGCGGGGAGCTCTGGCGCGGACCGCGGGGCATCAGGTGGCCTCTGGCTCGGCGGCGGCGTCGCCGGCGGGACGCCCAGCACGGCCGCCTGCGCTCGTGCCAGGTCGAGCGGCGGGACGGCGCGCACCGGCGGCGGCGGACCCCTGAACACATTTGCAGCGCCGCTTGGACCCCTGAACAATGGTGCGCCGGCGGGCGGTGGAACGAGCCCCGCTCGGCGCAGCGCCACGAACCGCCGGAAGAACGACGCGGCCGAGCACTTGCCCTTGGACGCCATGGTCACCGCGTCCTGCGCGCGCTTGCGCTGCCGCCGGTGGCGCCGCGCCGCGGCCACCGTCACTAGGGCGTCGATGCGCGTGTCGCCGAGCGTGACCATCGCGGATAGCGCCGCGTGCGTCATAAGCGTCCCGAAGGCGCGCGCGCGGACGAGCTTCCGCAGGTAGATACCAGGGACGGACCGCTGCACCACGGCGTTATCGACGTGCGACGCATTTATTGGCTGCGCCGCGTAGGCGAAGCCATACAGGTCCGCGAGGCCCTGGCGCACGGGCGGCGCTAATCCGAGGTCCATTGGCGGCGGGGGCCGCGGCGGCGACAGCGTGGTGACGTCGACGCAATTCCGCCCCATAAGCACCCCGTGGTGGGCCTTGACCACACTTATGTCATGCAGCAGCGCGTCGAGCGCCGGCCCCGCGGGACCCACGACGCACGTGAACGCGCCGTCGCGCGGGTCGAGGAAGGCGATGGCCGTCACGGAAATGTTGGAAGCCTCGAGGCGCGCCAGGCCCACGACACGGCAGCCCGCGCGCCGCGGCGCGGCCCAGTCCCTCTCCAACGTGCGGACGCCGTGCGCGAGGAACTCGTCCTCGAGCGTCGTCGGCCTCTGCGGCGGCGCCGGCGGGACGAGTGGTGTTCCGTGGTGCGTCGTGTCCATGCCGCCGACGGCGCTCAGCGAGGCCGCGACGACGACGTTGCTCAGCGACGCGGCCACCGCCTCGAGGTCATCGTCGTCGCTCGCCGCGTCGTGGAGGCCGAGGGCCTCGATGCCGACCACGAGGCCCTCCTGGGACCGCGCGTGCTTGAGCGTGCGCTTGACCGCGGTCTTGGAGGTCCGGGCGCGCTCGTGGCGGCCCATTGTGGCTCTGCTGCTGTTGCGACCAGCGCTTCCGAATTATTGAAAAACCAAAAGCGCCCCAAGCAACCCGTACAGCCGATGGCGCAGGGCAGTTTTCATGCGCGCGCGATTCATGAGCACGGGTTTTGTGCAAACGGGTTTATAATGCGGGTTTTCAATAAAAACGTCGACAGCAACAAAGCCAAGCTTACAGCGCCCTGGGCCCTAGAAGCCAGTAGTCGCTAGCTCGACGCCAAAGCAACTCTACAGCGTAACGCGCGGCCCCCTTCTCACCTAGAGAACGGCTCGCAGAATCCTGCCGCGCTCTCTCTAGGACCTGCACAGCGCTCTCCTAAGACTCGCCGTGCGTACACCATGCGCAGCTCCGTCCTCCTCCTTGCCGGCGTGGCCCACGCGTACCAGATCGCCCCGCGCCGCGCGCCGCGCGCCACGATCTTGCGCGCCGCCCCTGAGGTCTCGGAGCAGCAGTCCTGGATGATCGACTACATGGCCAAAGCCCACACGGCGCGCCTCGAGGCCGTGACGCGGGCCAAGGCGGAGGCCGCCGCCGAGATGGAGGCCAAGATCCAGGAGCTCGAGGCCCAGATCGCCGCCGCGCCCGCGCCCGCCGCGCCGGCGCCGGCACCGCCGAAGGCCGCCGCGCCGGCGGCCGCGCCGGCACCGGCCGCGCTTGCGGTCCCCGCGTCGGGCGCGCCGATCGCCGTCAACGCGGCCTACGCGCGGCGCAAGGGCTCCAAGTCGGTCTCGGCGCGGTGGGGCCCCGAGGAGCTCGCGCGGCTCGACCAACTCGACACGTCCGCCATCGCCGCCGCGCCCGCGGCGCCCGTGGCGGCGCCGGCGGCGCAGGTCGACGCCGCGTACTCCCGGCGCACGGCCAACACCAAGAAGATGTCGAGCCGGTGGGGCGATTCCGAGCTTAACCGCATTTGAGATATCCCTGTTGCATAAAATAAACTACAAAGAGGACGGAGCATGTGCATATTCAATTCTATAGCACATGCCGTTAATTTTACTAGTCTGGCGGCACTTTCGGCGGCCAGAGCTCCCGGAAGTACTCCAGGTCGGGCCGGACGGCCGCGTAGAGCGCGTCGACGGTCGCGTTGCCGTACACCTCGCGGAGCTGCGACACCGCGGCGGGCGTCTTCGTGGAGTGGCTCGTGTACGTCCGCCGGTCGAAGACCGACGGGTCCCGCGCACCGCCGACGGCCGCCAGGGCGTCGTCGGCGTCGCAGAACGCGAAGATGCTCGTCCGCTCGCGCACGCCCGGCACGTCGAAGCCGCAGAAGCACCGCTGCGACCGCCAGTGCTGGTTCACGCGCAGGCGCGCTTCTTCGCAGGGGAGGCGCGTGTCGCACGCCAAACGCGCCACGAAGTCCGCCACTGTCTCCATGTGTTTGTTCTCGCGCTCGTCCCGTACGCGGCCGGCGCGGAAGGCGGACACCGCGCGCAGGACCGGATGTCGCACGACCGCGACCCTTTTTTCCTTCGGTAGATCGTAAAACACGCGCTTTATCGCTTGATCGTCGAGCCAGTCCACGCGCTTCGCGCGCCGGAACCGCGCAAACAACGCCGTGCTGCCGCTCTTCGGCGGCGTGCACAGCGACGCGTCGTCGCGGGCGATCGTCGCGAGCGCCGACGCGCGGCCGTCCCACCGCTTCACCCAATTGCGACGCGTGCGCGCCCATCGGGCGACAGTCGACCGGGTCACGCGTGCCGCATCGAGGGCGTCGGCCGGCGACGCCTTGTAGGGGTGGTGTTTTGAGCAATGCTCGTCGGTGGCGGTGGCGAGTCGTAGGAGTGCGCAAAGGATAATGCTGTACTTAAATGTCTTCAAGCCATTGAAACCGTCATTGAAACCAATTCCTCGACTCAAAGATCGGTGGCGTCTGTGGCTAGGTCAGACGACGCCACATGCGATGTCGTGCCGACGCCAAGTATGGTGTCGGCGCCTTCGACACGACGGGGGAAAACCCGTGCATAAAACCCGTGAGTCAGACCAAAATTAGCTACCAACTCACGCAACAACGGGAGCTGGCACGATTCATCGAACGACTCCGCATGTTCTTTCTCCTTCTCGCCACGACGCATGCCGCTACGCCAACGAGGGCAACACCAGCAGCCAGACAGATCATCCCCACCGACGCCTGGGACCGCATTCGCACGGGCCGCGTGCACGTCGAGCGCGACTTCATCGATGCAGACTTAGCGCAGCGGCTCCGCGCCGACGCCGCGGCGCTCCAGGAGCGCGGGCTGTTCCGGCCCGACGGCCTGTCGCGGTTGGGCGAGGCGAAGGAGAAACAGGGCTTCACCCGCGGCGACCGGCAGACGTACGCTGGCGGCTGGGAGGCTATTGAAGGCGACGCGGCCGCGCGGAAGGAGCTCGCGGCGAAGCTCGCGGAATTGCGGAGGGAGGCGTCCCGGGCGTTACAACGCCCGAGCATGGGCCGCGAGGGCGCCGTCGCCGACGAGCGGAGCTACAACTGGTATGAGCCCGGCGCATCGCTGCGGCGCCACGGCGACGAGTTCCACGAGGAGACCAAGGGCCCGCGCGGCTGGTTGTTACCCACGCGGCGCTCCCTAACGTGGCTGCTCTACCTGAATCGAGACTGGAAGGGAGACGAGGGCGGCGCGCTGCGCGCGTACCAACGAGCGCGGCCCTGCGACCACGCCGTCGGCGCGACCCCGGACGGGGACGTGCAGGTCGGGTGGGTGGGCGAGGACCGCGAGGCGCCCGTGTTCCTGGGGGAGGACGAAATGGGCGAGCGCGTCCTCTACGACGCGGCGGGGCGCGTGCGGGGCGGCTGCGCCCCCGGCGTGGCGCCGCCCCTGGCGTCCATCGCCGACGCGGGCGTCCGCTTGATACGGGGGTCGTTGGACCGGGGCGAAGCGTTACCGCCGGGCGAGGCCGCGCTCGACATAAGCCCCGTCGCCGGCACGCTGCTGCTCTTCGACAGCGTCGCCGTGCCGCACGAGGTCCTGGCCGTGACGGCCGCGCGGCCGCGCGTCGCCTGTACCGGCTGGTTCCACGAGCTGCTTCCCGCGCCGTAGACGGAGATGTAACGACTGTTTTGTGATATAGATAAAGGTGATACTAATTGCGACGGGGGAGGACAACACGTCTTCACTTGCGCGCCTTCGCCTTCTTCGCCCCGACGTCCGAGGCCCGCCCCATGGGGGCGACTTTGCGCTTCGCGAGGCCCTGGGGGAAGTCGCCCGAGGCCGCGAGCAGGAAACCGTGGAAGGGCGGGCTCGGGTTCTGCGGCCGGCTCTTGAACTCCGGGTGGAACTGCGCGGCGAAGTAGAACGGGTGCTTGGTCCAGGGCAACTCCACGATCTCCATGCGTTGGCCAGTCTCGTCCTTGCCGACGAACCTAAGCCCCGCCTTCTCCAGCTCGGGCACGACCTCGGGGTTCACCTCGTAGCGGTGCCGGTGGCGCTCCGGCACGCGCTTCAGGCCCCGGTACACCTGGGACGCGATCGACGCCTCGCCCTTTTTGCTCCACGCGTCCTCGTGCAGGATGGTATCTCTCGCACCTAACCGCATGGTGCCGCCCATCTCGCCCTTCTCGCCGAGGGCCTCGGGCATGAAGATGATCGTGGGGTGCTTGGTCTCCTTGTCAAATTCGGTGGAGTGGGCGTCGGCCCAGCCGAGGACGCTCCGCGCATATTCAACAACAGCGACCTGCATGCCCAAACACACGCCCAAGTAAGGTTTGTTGTTCTCCCGGCAGTACTTGGCGCAGGCGATCATGCCCTCGACGCCGCGCATACCGAACCCGCCCGGCACGACGACGCCGTCGCTGCCCGTGACCTTGGCCCAGGCCTCGTCGTGGCCCTCGGCGCCCGGCTCGAGCTTTTCCGAGTCGACGTACTCGAGTTCCAACTGCTTGCCGCACTCGATCGAAGAGTGCTTGAGCGCTTTGTACACTGATAAATAAGCGTCCTGCAGATTCGTGTACTTGCCGACTAAAGCAATAGTAACAGTCTCCGTGAAGGTCTCGATGGACTCGGCCATGGCCTTCCACGCCGCGAGGTCGCACCGGCCCTCGCGCTCCGCGGCCATGCCGCAGTCGCGCGTGAGCTCCAACCTATTTCTCAGGATCTCGTCCATGTTCTGCGCCTGGAGCATCAGCGGCACGTGGTAGATGTTCGGCACGTCGTGGACGCTCAACACGTTCGAGGCGTCGACGTGGCAGAAGAGCGCGAGCTTCTTCCGCGTGCCCTCTTCCAGCTCGGCGCCGCCGCGGCAGACGATGACGTCCGGCGACAGGCCCAAGCCTCTTAATTCTTTGACGCCGTGCTGCGTCGGCTTGGTCTTCTGCTCGCCGACCACGCCCAGGCAGGGCACTAGGGACACGTGGACCAAACAGAAGTTCTCCCGCTTCACCTGGAACTGGAACTGCCGCAATGCTTCTAAGAAAACAGAAGATTCGATGTCGCCGACCGTGCCGCCGACCTCGACCAGGCACACGTCCGGCGCGCCCGCCCGCCCGTCCGTGGGCACTTGGGCAACCGTCTCGATCCACTCCTGGATCTCGTTGGTCACGTGGGGCACCACCTGCACGGTCTTGCCCAGGTAGTCGCCCTTCCTTTCCTTCTCGATGACCTTGGCGTAGACCTTGCCCGTGGTGATGTTGTGCTCCCGCGTGAGGCACAGGTCCAGGAAGCGCTCGTAATTTCCGAGGTCCAAGTCGGCCTCGCCACCGTCATCCAGCACAAAGGTCTCGCCGTGCTCGAAGGGGCTCATCGTGCCGGCGTCCACATTCAAGTAAGGATCGATCTTGATCGACGTCACCCTTAACCCGCTCGACTTGAGAAGGCGGCCGATACTGGAAATGGTGATGCCCTTCCCCAGTCCCGAGACGACGCCGCCCGTCACCACGATGTACTTCATCTGTCTTGCGGGTACTGCCGTAGCTCCGGGCGTCGTGGCGGCAGGCGTCACCGGCGTGGCCATTTACAGTACGGGACCTGTGTGGGCATTGAGGTGAGTTTGCGTCGCAGCGCGTCGCCGCCCCAGCTGCAGGGTGTGATGTGCGCGTGTGCGCTGCGCCAGCGCGTCCCGCGCGCCGTGTAAGCTGCAAGTGCACGGGCGAGATTTGAATTGCGCCGCCTCTAGCTCGCGCCACAGCTCGCGCGCGGCCGGTTTCTCTGGCGCAGCCGCGAGCGACGGTCCTTGCGCTCGTTTTCGCGCACTGGTATCAACCGCTGCTTGCAAAACGCCCGTGTAATGGCCTTCGCAGGCCGCTGCTCAAAAGCAAAATGTAAAACGGCCTTGCAGTTTAGAAGGCTCGTTTGACGGCTGCCTGGTGGTGGGAGAGCCTGCCTTTCCCGCGGAGACGTGGTTTTGGATGTTTGCCACGCGCCCAAAAGTCGACGGGTTTCGCGTCTCGCCATTGCAGTCAGCAAGCACAGCGCCGTAGCAACCCGAGAGAGGCGTAAGACACCGCGTGTGCTCTCGCAAATCGTCAGCTGCGCATCCAGCCGCACGTCCACCAAAAAGAACTAGCCATGATGATGCGCCGGGTGCTCGCTGCTGCCTTGGTTGCCGGCGCCGCCGCGTTCGTCGCCGCGCCGCCGGCGCGCGCCCCGAGCGCCCTCTGCGCCGGCCGGCAGGGCGGCCCGCGCGGCTACAAGAAGCTCTCGCTGCCGACGGACCAGCGCAAAGCATTATTGCGGTCGCTCACGACGGAGACGATCCGCCACGGCCGCATCACGACGACGCACACGCGCGCCAAGGAGGCCCAGAAGCAGGTGGACAAGATGATCACCCTCGCCAAGCGCGGCGACCTGCACGCGCGGCGCCAGGCCATGTCCTACATGTACGACAAGCAGCTCGTGCACGCTCTCTTCGACTCCGCCGCCGGCCGCTACGCCGACCGCGAGGGCGGCTACACGCGCGTGCTGCGCACCATGCCGCGGTCGGGCGACAACGCGCCCATGGGCATCCTCGAGCTCGTCTAGGGGGGTTCACATGCGCGCCACGAGCCGGCGCGCGGGGGGACGTGTTAAATAGTTGCTTTACGTAGTACAGTGCAGATGCGGGGCCGTCGTTTACGTATCTGAGACCTTCCTGAGACCTCTCGCGGCCGCGTGTACGCGTGTTGAGGCCCAGAACCCGCACTCAGCGCTGTGACTTTGAGCATTGCTCTGCGGGCTGAAAGAAGTCGCCCTGGCACCCAGCCAGTGGTTTGACACGTTTTCGTGCCTACGATAAATCTACGTTTGGCCGTGGCCTACCAGCAAGAGAAACGCCGCAGCTGGCGCAGCACTCTAAACACTATTATTCGGACTGCAGCCGAGGAGCAGTCTGAATTCGGCATGGCGGCCGACGACGACGAGCAGCTGCGAAAAGCCTTGGCCGCGCACGCCCCGACGCGCGGCCGCAACACGATGGAGGCGCCGCCCGCGGTCGACGAAGAGGGCACGGCCGCCGCCGCGCGCGCCGACCTGCGGCGCCAGCGGCCAGTAAGTAGGAACGACGCGCCCGGGGACACGCTGGAGAGCGCCCTGGGCCAGGGCTCCGCGAAGATGCTGGGCGCCGCCCTGGCGCGCATGCCCCTGGACGGCGACGCGAGCGAGGCGCAGCGAGAGGACTGTAGGAAGCTATTGGCCTTACGGCCGCTGCCGCTGGACCGGTACGAACATGCGCTCGCGAGCGCGGCGGAGCGCGAGCGCGACGCCGCCTATAGAAGGGCAAGAGCAAGACTCCGCTTCGTCGACGGTGGGGAGCTGAGCGGTCCCGACGAGTTCGACGTGTCGAGGATCGGCGCCCTGGCGGCCTGTAGTCAGCTGCGGACGCCGCGGAAGCGGGACCTGGCTGCTGGGCGAGCCAGGTACTACTTCGAGGCCTCATTAAGAAGTGCGGGCGCCGGGGGCATGGTCGGCTGGGGCCGCCACGAGGACGACGGCTCCACGACGGTCGTGGCCGCCCTGCGGTTCAAGGGCGGGCCTTCACCATCTTGGGACGCCGTTTCGGACCTGGGCGAGGACGTCGACTTGGAAATCAAGGACGACGAGCCGCCGCCGCCGCCGCGCCGGCCGCGCCGCACCGGGGGTCAGCACCCCAACGCCATCCAACCGCCGCCGCAGCGCGTCGCCGGCTGCCTCTACGACGCGCACACTTCAATGATCGCGTTCTCCATGGACGGCCAATGCGTCCGCGCCTGCAAGGTGCCGGACAACGGGAACTTCTTCCCCGTCTGCCGCGCGGAACTGGGCATGGCGCTGCCCGTCTTAGACGAGGACAAGGACGAGGAGCGCAAGGATAATGAAACGCCACGCGGCGTGCGCCTGAACGCGGGCGCCCAGAGCTTCGCGCGGGACCCCGAGGGTCTAGCGGCGGCGCTGCAAAAGGCCCTGGGCCTCAAGGGCGAGCCGCGGCTGCGGTGCCGCGCGGCGCGGTCCGCGACGCGGGCCACGTTCCTGCGGGGCGTCATTCAAGCGCCCCACGCCGGGGAGGGGGCCTTGACATTGGAAGTCATATGCCGCGTCGACGCCGAGCACCCGCCGCGCATCTGCGTGGCGCGGACGCACGTGGCGTCGCTCTGGCTCGTTTTTGACGACGACCGGGAGCGCGCGGTCTGCGTCGTGGACGGGGCCGCCGTCGCGTCGCCGTGGACGGACCAACGCACGGGCCGGTGGCGCCACCTCGCCGTAAGTGTGGACTGCGACGGGGTCGTCGCGCTCTACGGCGACGGCGCGCCGCTCGACGGGGCGCCGTGCGACGCCCTGGAGGACCGGAGCGAGGGTGAGGGCGTCGCGTTCGGCATGTCCTGCGCGGACGACGACATGGAAAGTCCGGTCTGCGGCGCGATCGCCGAGTGCCGCGTCTGGGCCCAGGCGCGGTCGCCGCGGGCCGTCGCGGCGCGGGCGGGGCGCGGCGCCTGCGCCGGCGACGAGCCCGACCTCGTGGGCCTGTGGCCCCTTGACGAGGGCGTCGGGTGCGTCGCGCGGAACTGCGCCGTGCGCGCGCCGCCCGGCACGGCGTGCGCCGTCGTCGCGGAAGCGTGGATCTGCGACGGCGACGACGACGACGCCGTCGTGGTCGCCGAGCTCCCCCGGGGCGACCCCGACCAGCTGGACCGGGAGGCCTTCCCGGGCGAGGACGACCCCCCCGAACTTACGGACGCGCTGATGGCGCTAGTCACGCGGGCGCGCGACGATGAGGGGGCGTCGCCGGCCGCGCTGGCCGCCGCTGCCCACGCGCGCATCTTCCAGCTGGCCAGCGTCGCCCTGTGGGCCCAGCGAAATGACGGGGACGCGGCGCGGCGGCTCCGGGCCGACGCGGACGACGCGACGCGCCTCGTGGCGGGCCGGCCCCAGCTGCCGGCGGCGCTCCCGGCGTGCGCGGCCATGCTCTCGCGGAGCATGAAGGCACCGTGCTTCGCCGCGGCGGCGCTGTGCGCGGCGCGCTGGGCGCGCGCGGCCGCGGGCCGATTGCGGCGGTCGCGGGCCTCGACGCGGGAGGCGGCACTGCCCAAGGCCGTGCGCAAGGAATTGATTGAGGCGGCCGTGCGCGTCGCCGAGGGGGCGTTGGGGGACGACGAGGACGTGGTGCGGCGGCACGCCCGGGCGGAGGCCGCTAAATTAGTGGCGGACCACGCCGACCTGCTGTTCGACGGCGTGGCGGCGCGGCGGACCTGTCTGGTGCGGGCGCTGCGCACGCCCGGCCGCCTGGCCGCGGGGCTGGCCCGGCGCTACGCGGCGAGCCCCCAGCTCCTGTCGGAGCTCGTGCCGCCGTCCTTACGGCCCGCGCGCACGACGAAGGCGCACCGCCTCTGCACCAAGGCGGCGCGGGACGCCGGCGACGACGCCAAGGCGCTCTCCCTGCACGGCGTCGAGTACGTGGATAACGCCCCGGCGCGGCGCGGCGACGTGTGCGTCCTGCGGAAGAACTCTATCAGGGAGAAGCGGACCGTGGGCATTGTCGTGGACGTGGAACCGGAGACGATCCGCGTCGAGTGGCGCGAGGGGCCGCGCAAGCGGCGGGCCGACCCCGTCCAGACGTACCCGCGCGGCGCCGTATTACTAAGGCGGTGCTCGGCCCGCCGCGTGCTCGGGCCCGCGCTCCTGACGGACGACGACGCCCCGCGCTGCCCGTCAGCGCTGAAGAAGCGCGTGCTGGTGGACGGCCTCCGGCTCGTGGCGACGAAGGCCTGGTTACTACGAAGGCGCCTCGTTCTGGAGGCGACGGAACCCATTGACGACGCGACTGACGCGCCTCCGGACCCCCGGGGCGACGTGACGCGCTCGCGGACGTGCGACGACCTGCTGTCCCTGTACGAGGACGCGTGCGGCGAGTTCGGGTACTGGCCGGCGCGGCTCGACGACGCGGTCGCGGACCAGCGGACCGCCAAGTTGAATTGTTGTGACCTCTTTTCGACGCTGATCGAGCTTTTAGATTCGCATGCGTGGGCGCGCGCCCTCTTCGACGCCCTGCTCGCGGAGCTCGGCGCGGACGACGACGCAGTGGACGGCGAGCGCTTCTGCGGCGCGCCGCGCTTGTTGGCCCGGGTCGCCTGCGACCTCTTAGTGCTGGAGGACCAGCGCGATAGAGCTTTAACGGCCCTCGCCGCTGTATCGCGCTTCGACGCCGTCGACGCAGATATCGCGTCTGAAATACTAGCCGCGCTGACCAGACTGAGGGACGGCCCCGCGGAGATCGTGGCGCGCGTCGCCATCCTCTGCCTCGCGGCGCTGGCCCGGCCGCCGCTTTTAGCCATACAACACGCAGCGCCGAGCGCGTTCGACGAAGCGTCCCCGACGATCGCATGCCCGTCGTTCGCCGCCGTGAAAGCCGAGTGCGCGTCCGTCGCCGCGCCCCTCCTGAACCTGGGTGGTGCTGTTCTCGAGCCGGCCGTCGAGGCGTGCTGGCGCGCATGCGTGCGCCTGGGCGGCGAGCCGCGCGCGGCTTTTGCCCTATGCGCGCCGGGCGTGCGCGTCTGGGCCAAGGGCCGCGCCGCCGCGTCGTCTCTGGAGGCGAGCGCGGCCCACGTCGTGGCGGCGAGCGCCGCCGTCGCGTCGCTCGAGGCCCAAGCGGCGCCCGGCGTCGTGCTCCGGGAGGTGGGTCGGACCGACGCCGCGGAGCGCTGCGGGGCCTTCCGCCGGCGCGCGGCGCGGCGCGCGAGTGCCGCCACCAACCGCCGGCGGGCCCTCGGCGCGGCCCTCGAGCTCTACGAGGCGTCGCGGGCGTCGGGCGCGGCGGGCCCTCTCGCGCGCGAAATCGCCGGCGCGTTCCACATCCGCGCCCAAGACGAGGCGGCGACGCCCCCGGACGAAGACGCCCTGGCCTTCGCCCAGCGCGCCGTTGAAACGGACGGGTCCTTCGCCTTGCTGTACCGCGCGCTGGGCGAGGACCTCCTCAAAGGGGCGCGCGCCGGCGACGAAATTGCACCGCTGCTGGCCTGCTTTTCCGGCGACCCGGCAATGCCCCCACAAACGGTCGAGACGCTCGTGAGCGTCGAGCGGGCGCTGCGGGACCGGGGGCGGCACGACGAGGCGCGCGCGGCGCTGGCCACGCTCTTCGAGGTGCGCGCGCCGCTAATTCATCTCCTCGCCGCATCAACGGCGCACGCGGCCAACCTCCCCGAGTCGACCGCGGACCGCGCCTGCTCCGCGGTCTGCCGCGCCATCCGGGGAGCCGAGGCACGGGACTGGGCCCCGTTCTGCGTGGCGGTGCTCAAGCAGGCGGCGCCGCACGGCGCCGCGCGCGACGCCGGCTGGCGCCTCGCAGAGACCCTCTTGCGTGCCGGTGGGGACGGCGAGGCGTTTGGGGCGCTGGCCGTGCGCGCGCTGGAGGCGTGCCCCGCGGCGGGGCCCGCGCGCGCGGCGCGCGCGGCGCTGGGGGGCGCGGCGCCGGGCGCGGCGCCGCTCGCCGTCGCTGCG
>Ga0302122_10000628_pt1 | contig 22037 bp, 17 predicted proteins | sample CB21_SCM_MG_FD_203115 | JGI IMG/M metagenome (GOLD analysis project Ga0302122, IMG submission 203115) | Marine microbial communities from Western Arctic Ocean, Canada - CB21_SCM | ecosystem: Environmental > Aquatic > Marine > Oceanic | place: Canada: Western Arctic Ocean | collected 2017-09-28
GATCTTGATCAATTAAAGTTAGACACGACAATTGACGGATCGGAGACCAGATGAGTTTCTACGAAGATGAGCAGTTAACCGTCAGTTTTGACCGAGCTATCGTAACCAGATTCTGGGGGTATATGAAGCCCTATAAGCTGTGGCTATTTCTGTCAGTTTTGTCCACAGTCGCATTAGCAATCCTTGAAGTACTTCCATGGCTGCTCGTTCAACGTGCAATTGATAGTCACGTAATGACAGATGATTTAACGGGGTTCAATACATTAGTCATTCAATTCCTCCTGATACTCGCCGGAATATTTGTTCTTCGATATAGTCAGACTTGGGTCATGATGTGGATTGGCCAGAAGATAATCCTTCGCATGCGATTGGAGTTATTCCGACACATTGAATACATGTCAGCTTCCTTCTTTGACAAGAATCCCGTGGGAAGACTTGTGACTAGATTGACCGGTGATATTCAACAGATTGAAATGGTAGTTTCGCAGGGAGTCGTGCAGATACTCTCAAATCTTTTAGTTGCCAGCGCTATGGTCGCAGCAATGTACATCATCTACTGGCAATTAGCCGCGGTACTCACCCTGTTCCTCATCCCGCTGATTTTGATCATTCGTAGATTTGCCCAAGCTCAGCGTGAAGCTTTTCGCGATCAGAGGATTTGGATGGCACGCATTGGGGCTTACCTAAACGAAATAATTACGGGGGTGTCCGTAATTCAATTATTTAATCGGCAAAAGAAAAATTTGCAGCTATTCGATGAGCGCAACCAAGGTGCTCTAGATTCAAATATGCGTGTACTCTTCTGGTTTGCTGCTTTCGAACCAGTAGTCATTATTTTTACGGCGATCACAACAGCATCAATAATCTGGTATGGCGGGGGCGAAATCATTCGAGGTGCCATAACTCTCGGTATTTTAGTTCAATTTCTTGGATATATGAATCGATTTTTTTGGCCAGTTCGAGATCTCACTGAGCGATACACCATGATACAGGGAGCCCTCGCGTCGGCAGAAAAAATCTTTGCGATTTTGGACACACCACAAGAGATAGTCGACGCAAAGACTGCAAAACCACTTGAAACCATCAACGGAAAAATACAATTCAAAAATGTTTGGTTCGCCTACAACCACGATAATTGGGTATTAAGAGATGTGTCTTTCACAATAAACCCAGGCGAAAAAATCGCTATCGTTGGCGCAACTGGAGCAGGAAAGTCAACCACAATGGCTTTATTCTCAAGATTTTATGATATTGAACGTGGCGAGATTTTAATTGATGACGTGCCCATCAAGTCAATGCCTCAGACATGGCTAAGGCGTAATACAGGAATTATGCTTCAGGATCCGTGGGTCTTCACGGATACAATTACTGAAAATATCAGAATGCGCGATTCGATGATTTCCTTAGATATTGTTAACGCAGCGGCTAAAGCCGTAGGGGCGGACACTTTTATCAACACGCTGCCCGCAGGATACAACACGCAAGTTTCAGAACGAGGCGCGAATTTCTCCACTGGACAAAAGCAGCTTATCTCACTCGCCAGAGTCGCTGCTTTTAATCCTCAAATTGTTCTCGTGATGGACGAAGCAACCGCAAGCATTGATCCGGAAACCGAAGCAATCATTCAGGCAGGCCTCGCTACGGTTATGGAAGGACGAACGTCGATAATTATTGCCCATCGCTTGAACACAATTAGACATGTTGACCGAATCCTAGTGTTTCATCAGGGAGAACTAGTTGAGAATGGTAGTCACGAAGACTTGATCGCTCAGGGCGGAATCTACACCCAGTTATACGAAATGCAATATGGCCTGACTAGTCAATAAATTATGCAGTTCAACGACTAGTGCTTGGTGGGTTAAATTTTACAATCCTGTAAATTCAGGAGCGCGCTTCTCTTCCCATGATCGTCTAGATTCCGCAACGTCGTGAGGTGCCTTTTGAGCAAATTTTAATGCAGAACTTTCGTTAATTAGTGCCTGTTCTAACTCCACATGTAGATTTCGTTGGGTGACTCTTTTTGCTGATCGGACTGCCATTGGTGGCCATCGAGTGATTTCTTCAGCAAAAGCTAGAGCCTCGTCTAGTAAGTTTTCAGAAGAATCAATCAATCTATCGAGGAGACCTAATCGGTAAGCTTCAGTTGAATCAATCATGCGAGACGTAAGAATCAAATCCATAGCTCTTGAATATCCCAATATTCTTGGTAGAAAGAACGACATTCCACTATCTGGTGACAAGCTTCTCTCCAAAAATGTGGTCTTGAATCGAGTCAATTCAGAACCCACTCGCAAGTCGCAAGCGAGCGCCATACTCATACCTGCTCCAACCGCAATGCCATTCACCGCCGCAATCGTAGGTTTTGTCATTCGATAAAAGGAAATAGCCTGCTCACCTACCCAGCCGAATTCATCAAGTCGATGATTTTGATCAAGGATTTTTGGCTCTTCTGAGTCAATTCTTCCTGTTAAATCAGCGCCCGCACAAAAGCCTCTACCCGATCCAGTAACAATCAGAGCACGAATGTTGTCATCCGACTCAATTTCACTACATACTGCACGTGTCTCATTCTGGAGGTTCTTATTCAATGCATTTAGTACATCAGGACGGTTCAATGTCAAAATACCAACATGACCCTGACGCTCAAAAACGATCTCTTCGTAACTCAATTTAGTCCCTCACAATCTATACTTAAACCTAACACTTTAACCGCAGTTTATCTCAGTAAGTGTATGCTTAATTTATCGTGAAATTGGACAAGTTTCGAGTCAGAAAGATAGTACTTCCATGACAAACACAACTGAAAATCCGTTATCAAATACTGATTCAAAGCCCACCTATAAAAAATCACGCCGTGCGACCAGAATTCAGCGCCGTGGACTGGATCCACTGTCCGGAAATATGATTCAAAAATTCCTCAAAAAATCTATCGTCAATATCGTCATCAGCATACGCTCTTCGAAAGAAATGAGACGAACCGGAGTAGTTTACAATCCGCTATCTGAAATTTCACATCAGGATCCTCAGACAATATGGAGGAGTTTGCGGTACAAAGATCCTATCCATTGGTCTGACGTTGTTCAAGGCTGGGTCGTAAGTCGGCATTCTGACGTCGATTCTATCCTGAGAGATTTCAAACGATTCTCTAATGTTCCTCAAATACTATTAGATCAAAGTAAACAACCGCCCGCAATCACGATCAACGATGAGTTCGATGTGAATTCTCCGAGCATGCTTCAGTCAGATCCTCCAGATCACACGAGATTACGAACATTGGTTTCACACGCCTTCACTCCCAAAGCAATTGCACTTTGGGAAACAACTGTCGAAACGGTCGCCGACGAATTAATCGAAAATATCAGTCAAAAAAAGACTTTTGATTTTCTAACTGAATACGCAAATTTACTCCCCCTAATCGTCATCGCAGAAATGGTAGGAGTCCCTCACGCGGACAGAGATTTATTTAAATCATGGTCAGTAAAAGTTGCTCGAACACTTGAGCCAACCATTACAGCTAACCAAGCGGAAGAAGCTGATCAAGCTACTATCGAATTAGCTGAGTACTTTGATCGAATTATCGAGTCTCGGAGAATCGAACCGAAAGACGATCTCATTACAGTGCTGATTCAGGCAGAAGAGGAGGGAGACAAATTAAATCACGGGGAAGTAATAGCTGCCCTCCAGTTAATCTTAATAGCAGGCCACGAAACTACCTCGAATTTGCTCGGAAATGGTATGTACGCACTATTGAATAACCCCGAGCAGCTCGCTTGGTTGCGGAAGAATCCTGACCAGGTCGATGTGGCTGTTGAGGAGCTCCTCCGTTTTGACTCGCCTGTCGCCGTAAATGCAAGAACAGCGTTGGAAGATGTTGACGTTGGTGGTGTTCCAATCAAAGCTGGTGATTCTTTAATTTTACTGCAGGGTTCGGGCAACTTCGATGAAAATTTAAGAGAACATTCTGACGCCCTAGCCCTTGAGCATGGTGACAAGAATCACTTATCGTTTGGACGAGGGGTACATTATTGCCTAGGGGCACCCCTAGCTCGGCTCGAAGGTCAAATAGGCTTTCAAAAAGTACTCGATAGATGGAGTGACATCCGATTAGCTGAGGCACCGGAATATAAGGATCACATAGTGCTCAGGGGATTAAAAACATTAAATGTCCAGGTGAATGATTAGAAATTAATATTAGCCGTTTCATAAACCTTCCTTGAGATTTATAATAAGTATATGAATCTAATATTTGGCTCAGATACGCTCATACCACCATTCAACTATAACCGCGTCAAATATGAGGACGTGCAAGCTGCAATTGATGAGGCAGTTCGTGTTACGACTAGTATTTATCTAGAGGTCGTGGCGATACCAGATAACGATCGCACATTTGAAAACACAATTCGTCCACTAGATGACGTAACAAATCTTCTGGTGGAAACAGATGGAGCATTTTGTTTCTTGGCCTATGTGTCAGATGACGAAGAAATGAGACAAGTTGCTCAACAGGCGGATGAAAAACTGTCTTCATTTCAAACTCTTCTAGGATTCCGGCAGGATATTTATAAATCTGTCATAGCCTACACAAAAACTGCAGAATTCACGAATCGTACCCCCATCGAGAAAAGACTGGTCAGCTTTATACAACGAGATTATCGAAGAAATGGACTTGATCAGCCCAAAAGACAGCAAAATAAAATTAAAAAGCTTCGCCAACGACTCGTAACGCTTGGAATTGAATTTAGAAGAAATATCGATGAGCACGAAGATTATATTCTTGTGCCGCGAGAGGAGCTGGACGGCTTACCAGACAATTATATTGATAGTCTCACCAAGCACCCTTCGGAACAAGCTGACCTCTATCAGATCTCACTAGATTATCCTGAAATGTTTCCATTCATGGAGGCTGCCACATCAGAATTATGGCGTAAAGAATTATTTTTAAAGAACCACAACAAAGCGGCGGGATCTAATATTCCTTTGCTCGAGGAAGCTCTAGAAATCCGTTTGGAAATCGCCCGCCTACTAGGATTTAATTCTTGGGCTGAATATTCCATTGAACTCAAAATGGCAAAAACACCTGAACGTGCCAAAGCTTTTCTTACCGATTTACGCAGCAGCGTACAGGTAAAGGCAGAACAGGATATTCAAATCTTACTTCAAGAAAAACAGACTCATTTAAACGACTTAAATGCGAAATTAGAAATATGGGATTGGCGATACTATCAGCAACGAGTCCGGCGAGAAAAATTCAATGTGGATCAATTCAAGGTGGCAGAATATTTCCCGCTCGACGCAGTCTTGACAGGAATGTTCGAGATTTATCAAAAAGTAACAGGCGTAGTTTTTCAACAAATAAATGATCCAAAGGCGTGGCATCCAGATGTGCATCTGTATGGGGTTACAGATTCAACCACAAATGAGCACCTCGCCCATTTTTATATGGACCTACACCCAAGGCCAGGTAAATTTGGACATGCGGCTGCATTCACGCTCCGGCCTAGTAGACAACAGTCGGATGGAACCCGACAGCCAGCAATTTCAGCGATCGTGGCCAATTTTACAAAACCAACAGCGGAGACCCCAAGTCTATTACGACACAGCGAAGTTGAGACCTTATTTCATGAGTTTGGCCATATTCTGCACCAAACTCTGACAAAGGCTCCATTCAGTCGATTCTCAGGCACTGCTGTGGAACGCGACTTTGTTGAGGCGCCAAGTCAAATGCTTGAGCACTGGGCCTGGGATAGTGACGTCCTTACTGGATTTACCCGACATAAAGACACGAAAAAACCATTACCGCAGGCTTTGCTTGACCAAATGGTGAAGGCAAAGAATATTGGAAGTGGAATTCACTATTTAAGGCAAATTTACTTCGCTTCACTGGACCTTGCCTACCATGGTCCTGATTTAATCGAAAACTCCGATAAACTAGCTAGTGATTTGCACGAAATTACGTCGTTCACATTTCCGCAAGACACGCATTTTCAAGCTGGATTCGGTCATTTATTCGGATATGATGCGGGATACTACGGATATCTCTGGTCGCAGGTTTTTGGCGACGATATGTTCACCAGATTCGAAAATGAGAATCCTCTCGAAGTTGGAAAGGATTATCGAAGGTTTATCCTTGAACCAGGAGGATCCAAAGATGCCGAAATACAAATCGCAGAATTTCTTGGACGAGAACCCAATAATCAAGCATTTATAGAAGAAATTGGTCTGAACGTTACTGCGAGTTGACTCGGCTCTAGCACAGATGAGTAAATACGCTTTACACTGTCTCAAAATCAACTTCCAAAAGTGGATGGAGAACTACAATGACTAGTCCAACAGAAACAAAAGGCGCATTCGTTGGGATGCAGCTGGAAACTACCCGACAAACAATTTCCCAAGATGTCATCAATGATTATGTGCAACGAACTGGGGATAATCATCCTTGGTATACCGGTGAGTCACCCTTTGGCAAGCCTGTGGTCCCAGCTATGCTGACGTACAATTGGCCCGGAAACCCAAATACTACGTGGTACCCAGAAAACATTTACGGGAATCTCCATGCTCGGCATGAGTTTGAGTGGTATCAACCCGCGCTCGCCGGTGACACATTGATTGGACATCGTGTAATTGTTGATCGATATGAAAAACGAGGTCGTGTCTATTTAGTGCCAGAATTAACAATCGTCCGAGAATCGGATGGAGCAATAATCCTCAAACAACGACATCATCAATCATTTCTGATTGACGGAGAGTCTTTACAAGAAACTAGCACCGTTGCAGTTGATAAATCTCGCGAACAGGATGCTGGGAGAACACGACAGAGCCACCCGAGCGATGGCGAGTCATTGGAAATCTTCGGTCCTGTATCTAAATTTGTAGATAAGGTCGTGGCTGACCAATATTCTGGCTTGAAGCCGAATTATCATAACGACTTAGAGGCTGCCAGCGATCTTGGATTCCCTGACATCGTGGTACAGGGCACACTCTCTCTGGCATACATCTGTGAGTTACTTACAAAGCGATTTGGTACTGGTTTATTCGTTGGTGGCCGATTAGATATCAAGTTTGTTAATGTCCTTTGGGTGGGAGAAAACATCTCTGCCAAGGGTGCTCTACGTGAATTAACTCGCGAAGGTGGCAAGGAAAGAGCACAAACGACCATCTGGACTGAAAAGGATGATGGAACCGTCACCATTGTCGGCCAAGCTTCAGCAGTAATCTAACGACAACATTTACCGGTGCAAATCACGCATGTTGTCTATGACGTTGTTGTACTAGGTGCAGGATCAACCGGTAGTGTTGTTGCTACACGGGCATCTGAAGACCCAAATAAACAAGTATGTCTGATTGAATCTGGACCAGATTACGGCGATTCAAGCAATCTTCCTGATGATCTTGTTAATCCATACAAGAATTCGCTCGTGGATCATGATTGGGAGCATAGTTATCAACCAACAGCTGAGCGTGAGAATATTCAATTCCCACGAGGTCGTGTTACAGGTGGTTCGTCAGCTGTCAATACGACCATAGCTTTGAGGGGTATCCCCGAAGACTACGATCACTGGGCTGATCTTGGAAATTCGGAATGGAGTTGGTCAAACGTTTTGCCCAGTTTTATTCGTCTCGAAAGAGATCTGGATTTTGGTTCAGAAAAATACCATGGCGATGCCGGGCCGATCGCAATACGACGACATCCCTGGAGCGAACTGACCGCCAGCCATCAAGCCTGGTGGGAAACCGCTCGAAACCTAGGAATTCCTGATTGCGACGACCACAATCATCCTGATTCGTTTGGCGCTGGTGCTCAGCCGATGAATCGAATTGGAAGACTGCGGATATCAACAGCACTAGCTTACCTTGGAGCAGCAAGAGGAAGGCCTAATCTCACAATTCAGTCTGACACTCATATACGGCGACTAATAATAAAAAAACGTAAAGTGACTTCAGTAGAAATTCAAACTTCCGATGGCCAGGTTAAGGAAATACATGCAAAGTTGTTTGTACTATCTACGGGAGCAATCCAAACACCAGGCGTGTTGAGACGGAGCGGAATCGGCAGACCAGATGATATTGAGGCTATGGGACTCGACCTTGTGGCTCAAGTTGACGGCGTTGGCCATAATCTCCAAGATCATCCAATGATTGCCCTCACCTGTGAGTTGGTTGATCCGACATTAGCTCTCCCCGACATGCCGTTAATTCAAACAGTCATGCGATACACCGCCAATGACTCTAAGCATAGAAACGATCTCCAAATTGAGCTAACCAGCTGGACGCAACGTGATGATATCCCCAGTTCATTTGCACTTCTGGGAGTACTAGAGCATACCTACGGCTCTGGTTCCGTCCTAACCCAATCGAGTGACCCATTGGCACAGCCAGTGATCAATTCACTCTTCTGTGAGGACGACAGAGATGCCTCTAGGCTCACCCAAAGTCTAGAGGATTGCTTACAGTTCACTCGTTCCAAACCGCTTAGTGAATTAATCAGTAAAGTTAGCTCCAACTCCCAAGAGGTAGATAAGTTAGATACCGAAGAACTTACAAGCTTAGTGCGAAGATATGCGAAAAGCGGCTATCACCCGTGTGGAACCGCAAAGATGGGATTGAGTACCGACCCAGAATCTGTGGTAGATCAGTATGGTCGGTCACATGCTATCGAAGGTTTGGTAATTGCAGACGCATCAATTATTCCCCAGATTCCGCGCGCTAACACAAATTTGACAAGTATTATGATCGGGGAACGTATTGGCGAATGGATTAGAACTGATTCGGCCTCGTATGGGCTGTGATTCTTCAAAATCTTAAGGAAATAATCCATGAATGATATCAGTGAAGAATTATTAGCAAGTTTACATTCGGCGATTGACGCTTATCCTGATTTTCCAACCGAGGGAATTCTGTTCAGAGATGTTAGTCCTCTCTTCCGAGACGTAAGCCTACTCAGGGAAGCCATCTTAATTCTTGAGAAACGATACAACATTGATGAAATCGATATCGTAGTAGGAATCGAAGCGCGAGGTTTTCCGATTGCTTCATTGCTTGCTCAATCAGTCAATAGGCCAATGGTAATGGCAAGAAAATCTGGCAAATTACCGGGAGCAGTGAAGCGAAAAAATTACGGCTTCGAATATGGAAGTGATGCGATTGAAATCCAAATTAGTGCTATCGCTCAGGGCCAACGAGTCCTCATAATTGACGACTTACTCGCGACGGGTGGAACCGCGCGAGCGACAGCTGAGCTAGTCAAGGACCTGGGAGGAGAGGTTGTCGGATTAGCTTTCCTAGTTGAGTTGGCTGGCTTAAACGGTCGAGACATGCTGAATCAAGACGCACAGATTGAAAGTCTGATAACTCTGGCAGCATACGATAAATAAAACTGCTGACTAGATTCATAAAAGCTTAGTTAAACTGAGGCATCACCGATTTTGCAAACAGCTCAGCTGGCTCACGCACGTCCTTACCGAAAAACTCAATTTGGAACATGCTACAGCCTAGTTCAAGGTGTTGGCCAATTCGGTCGACAATCTGATTAGGCGTACCTGAAAGAGCCAAGGCACCGGCGGGGTTACCCATATGTCCGCCGAATATCTTTTGAGCGGTCTCAATCATCGGATTAACTACCGATTCATCCTCTGCAATAGTGACTAAGCACTGCTGGGAGACCGTGATATCGTCCGGGTTACGTCCAAGATCTTGAGCATGATTCCGCAACACTTCAACTTTATGACCGACATTATCCTGGCCGCCAGCTGAATTATTCCAAATATCAGCATATTGAGCGGCAATACGCATAGTTACCTTTTCACCCCCTCCACCAATGAGAATCTTCGGGCGTCGAGTTGGTTTTGGTAGAGTTATCACATTTTCAGTTTGTACGTACTTTCCGTCGAAAGTGACTTCTTCCTCGTCTTCATCCCACATTCGCTGTAATAGTTGAACTACCTCACGTAACTGACCAAGTCTTTCTTTTGGTTCGAGAAATGGCATTCCAAAGTCCGTAAATTCTCGAGGCATCCAACCACTCCCGAGTCCGACTATTACTCGGCCATTAGAAATATGATCGGCCGTCGCAACCACTTTTCCAAGATGTGCTGGATTCCGCATACCGACCGGAGTAACTAGAGTTCCCAGCTCAACTTTGCTGGTGACCGCTGCCAATGCTGAAATCTGAGTCCAAGCTTCAAGTATTGGAATTTGAGGAGATGTCGGGCCATAAAGATGATCGTTCACCCAGAGAGATTCAAATCCTGCACTTTCGAAAAACGATGCAGCTTCTCGTGCCTGATCCCAAGTTCTCTTAATTTGTGGAACCATCGTTCCGAAATGCACATCACCCATTATTTTCTCCAATGCTTATCAAGGCTTAACCCAGTATTTGATTTTGAAACTTTTCTTAACAATATCAGATCTTAACTCAGCTCAGTAGCGGTGCATCTAAACAGACCAACAGCCTAACGCTCAAATGCAATTTTACCGCCAACAATCGTCATATCAATTGGTAGGTCTCGAAGTTCAGTGACAGGCACGTCTTCAATTCTCTCAGACAGAACAGTTAAATCCGCAAGTTTTCCTTCTTCCAAGCTCCCCTTAATATCGTCCTCAAACGAGGCATATGCGCCATTAATCGTATGCATCCTCAGTGCCGTAGTTAAATTCACACGCTCATCAGGTCCACATACATCACCACTCTCAGTAGCACGTGTAATAGCTTGCTCAATTCCAAACAGCGGCCGATAGTCTGTTACTGGTGAATCTGAGGAGCCGGCGACTCTCACGCCTCGCTCAATAAGTGATTTCGCTGGAAACATTACGTCGGCGCGATCTCTACCATAATTTTGAATGTAACCGTCACCGAACTCCCAAAAAAATGCAGGTTGCATCGCTGGGACAACCATTTGAGATACGACTCGATCTTGTAAATCGGGCGGCGTAATGCCACAATGATCGATTCTATGACGTAATGCGTCTCGTGGATATTCTGCCTGCGCCCTTGCCATTGCATCGAGCGTTTGCTCGATCGCTTTATCACCAACCGCATGCACAGTGCATTGCCAACCTGCTCGATGCGCCCGTCCCAGCAAATCATCAAGATCATTCTGACCCCAGTATGCAATACCGGAGTTATCAGAATCAATTGAGTAAGGTGCCCGAGTAGCTGCCGTTGGGCCTGATGAGGAGCCGTCAGTCATAATCTTGAACGCGCCAACTCTAATTTGTTGATTGCCAAATCCAGTCTTAATACCGGTCTCTAAAATCGGCACATGTGGGTGATCGAGAGCATTAACCGTCACGAAACTATAAATCCGAACTTGAAGTTCATCAGTAGCGACAAGATCGAGAGCTTGTTCGAGTGGTAATCCGGTCATCCCGCCTGCGTCGTGTATGCTGGTGAGCCCGGATGCGAGGTCTAGTCGATTAGCATTGCGTAAGTGTTCCTTGATCTCAATCTTCGATGGTTGGAGTACATCCCTGAATGGAACAGTTGCGCGCTCATATGCCACACCGATAATCTCTCCGGCCGAGTTTCTATCAAAACGCCCTCCGTCTGGGTCAGAAAGTGTCGCCTCGACCTCAGCTAACTGCATAGCAGCCGAGTTGAACGATCCAATATGACCACAAGTTCGTGTAAACCACACAGGATGATTCGGGGCCACCGCGTCCCAGTCCATGGTATTTGGATGACGATTCTCTGCTAGCTTAGAATCGTTGTAGCCACGACCACGTATCCATGTCCCCTCGGGCTGTATTGCTACTTTCTTTCGAACTTCTTCCACAAGTGCCGCGATTGAATTCATACCTGGCGCCTTACAATCAATCGCGTCCTGGGATGCCCCAATTCCCGCAAAATGTTGATGCGCGTCGATAAAACCTGGGGTTACAGTTCGGCCAGCTAAGTCAATTATCTGTGTTGCAGATCGTGCTTGTGCGCGGATGTCAGTATTTGATCCGACTAATAAAATTCGGTCACCCTGAATTGCAATTGCTTCAGCGACTGAATTATCTGCGTCAATCGTGTGAATTGACCCATTTATGAAAATGATTGATGGTGTATCTGACATATGGCTCTCCGGATTTTGTGGTTCTTAAATTTTCGAATGCGAAATTAATGGTCAGTCGCATAGTGCTCTAGCAAGAGATCTCGGCCAAAATCACCTCCTGGCTTCCGCCAAACTGAATGAATATGATTAGCATCATTCTGAGTATTATCATACTCAATTAACAAATTTGGTCCTTGTATTCGGTAATAATGGCCTTGGTACCGTTCAGTACTGCCGGCCCAAGAAAAATACGACCCTGAAAGGACATCTATCTGATATTTCTCGTATTCAAGCTGAGCTAGTTCGTGAGGAAGTCTTGAAATATAGTGTTTGATCAACTCTAAAAATCGATCTTTTAGTCTATTATCCATATCACGAATACAAATTCCAATCGGAATCACACTCCTATATCGTAAAATTTCTGGCTCGCCCTCTCGTTCTGTCCGGTCAGTGTAATTATCATTTGTTGGTGTTGACGCATCAGACCATGGAAGAACACCATCCTCCACTTGTGGTCGATTTGACTGAACAATGTCCGTAGGAGCAATTTTACTGACAACGGCCATTTCTCTTTGTTCGTCCGACATTGACAGTACCAATGCCCGCCCTAGGTCCTCTTCTGCCCCAAGTGGTCGTAATTTATAATTCTCTGCAGTGGAGGCATCTGCTGGATTTGATCCCAAGAACGCAGGCGTCATCGCAACTAGTTCATTATTCATTATTAGGTATGACAAACTGACATGATGTCCATCAAATCTCCATCCCCAGTTACCGGCCGGGGTGCCAAATACACTCACGTAGTAGAGTCTCGGATCTCTAGTAAATCTTCCCTGCCATCCTTCCAATTGGTCTAGTGTTACCTCCAACGCCATAATGTTCGTGGTCGCCACAAAAGCATTCTCAGACAATCCTGTGGCTAGTAGTCGACGAGCGAGTCTCTCTTGATCTGAATTCATTTCACTGAAAGAAAGTCCGCCTCGAACACCCGGCGTATAGGCCCATCGCTCGCGCTCATCGTTTTCAGGGAAGCTAAATTGGCAGTTTAACAATTGTTCTGGATTGAGACTCGCCAAAAAATCTTGAGCTGCATTCCGCATCAATTCAGCTAGGGTACCTCTTATTGAATTAATTACCATTATCTCGAAATAGTCCTTGTCTCCTGGTCTCAAATAGGCATTTTAGTCGCGCGTGCATCATTTGTCTTGATTAGAAATCGAATGCAATGCTTCAGTCATTTTCTGCAACTCTACGCATTCAACTCCTAGCGTTAACCCGCGTGTAAGAGGTGCCTGAAAGATAGCATCGATTTCCATTTCACGTCCCTCAACAAAATCAATCATAGTACTTGGTTTGTAATCAATCATCGTATCTGTCATCGTCATTAATTCATCAACAACTCGGTTATCGAGTTGAGGTGCAAACTCACCCATCGAATTCACAAGATCTGCATTTCCAATCTCTATCACTTCTCGCATTATTTTTTCAGCGAGAGATCTCAAGTGAGGCTCTTGCATAATTACCTCTGTGCTGACTCCACCAGTCAATACGCACAGTCCATTAAAAGGTATGTTCCAACAGAGTTTGAGATATCTAGCAGCCAATCGTGAGTCTGCAATGCTTGTGACTACTTTGACTTGTTCCCATAGTGACATTGCAAGAGTGAGCTCTAATGGATCGTCGCCTAGGTGAGTAACTGTCAGTGGTCCATAATCAAGATGGTTAATCACTGAGGGTTCCAATCTGTTAATACAGGTAAATGCTAATCCTCCGAAAACTCTTTTGGGATCCATCCATTTAGCAAATTCTTCCTCAATACCCAAACCATTAATAATGGCAAGTAATCTTGTATCAGCGTCTATCAACGGTGAAATTAAGCGCTCCGCGTCAGACAGAGCGGTCGCTTTAAGTGCGCACAAAATCCAATCTGGTTGAAATGTTTCAGCTAACTCAATGGCGCTTCTAGTAATACGTGGGCTGTGAAGTCTAATGTCGCCATCTTTACTATTCACCGTAATGCCTCGCTCAGATACGGCTGAATAATCACTTCTCAAAATAAATGCTACGTCATGCCCGTGTTCAGCAAGTCGAGCACCATAATAAGTTCCAACAGCACCAGCACCCACGACTGCTACTTTTGACATGAACGTGTGCTGTCAAATTGTGTCAAGGGTATTTTCCATCAATACGATCTCCAGGTTGATATGATGAATCTCGATAAAATGCGATTGTCTTACGTTCTTTTTCCTCAATAGCGGCTGCCGCGGCTGGGATGTCTCGAGCTATTTCTAATGGGATCTCTATCGCTCCATGTTGATCAGCAACGAGCAAGTCTCCACAGGAAATAGACAATCCACCAACTTGGACTGGACCACCAACTTCAACTAGATGCATATACCCGTGCGAGACAAGTACATGCTTCGAAAGCGCTAGAAAGCCCATCTCTCTCATTTCATCCAAGTCTCGAACACCACCATCAGTAATAACTCCTACTCCACCGAGTGCCGTATGACGAGTCGAATTGACTTCTCCCCACCATGATCCAATCGAAGGTTGATCAAGATCTTGAATTACGACAAATTTTGGCCCAGTCTGAGCAAGCATGGCATCAATCAGTAAATCTCTGTCCACGGTATCGGGATCATCCTCCGGCCTTATCGACGCTCGCATCTTAGCGGTAACCGCATAGCCAGCCCGAATGCCCAGTTCTGGGAAACGACAGATCACATCAGAATTTGTGAATCCAGTGGTTCGTGATCGAATGTCGAACGTTTCTATCGCATTAGCAATGGCAGGTGTCGGCCACTTACACAATGCATCCAAATCATTTTGGTGTAATAGTTGGTTCTTCGAAGTCACTAGCGATCCTTTCACAAGCCTTAGTTACCCAGTGTAAAATTTCAGTTTATCTGACATTAGGTCGAATAAAAAGATTCGAAGACGGCATCAACCAGAGCTATATTTCTGGGATCACGCCAAGATCTACCGCTCTGGTTACAACTATAAGCCAGACTTAACCTTCCTTCCGGATCAGCGATGCCAATATGACCGCCGTTACCATAGTGTCCGAATGTTCCGGGGTTCGGTCCGAGCGGCCGGATACCGGGGATAGCCAGCTGGAAACCGAGACCAAATCTAGTTGGTCGTCCAAGCACCAGATCGTCGCCATCAGATGCGATCTCACGAGCTTCATCTATTAGTTCTGCACTAAGTAATCGGTAGTTGTTCAACCCAAGTCCACCGTTTGCCAAAGCTCCAAAAATAAGTGCCACTGACCGCGCGTTTGAGTGTGGATTTGTACTCGGAAATTCGGCTGATCGCCATACTCGAGATGCCGGTGTGTGAGCCTTATTTGTTTTTGGGTTCCCATACGTTCTGATGCTCATGCGTTGAAAATGTGTTGCCTGTTCGTACTTAATCTTCTTCCAGGGTTGACGGTCTGGAACGACCTCATCTTTCAGCGGTTTGTATGCTATCCAGTCAGCAGTACGATCGTCATGCTCTTCATCTAGTCCAACAAAAAACTCGGCCCCTAACGGATTCGCAATGTCTTCGCGAATGACCTCACCGACTCTACGGTTTGTTACTCGCCTAACCAGTTCACCTAGAAGAAACCCAATAGTATTTGTGTGATAACCGTGCCCCGTATCAGGTGTCCACCAAGGAGTCTGTTCTGCTAAAGCGGAACACATAGCATCCCAATCAGTGAGTTGAAGGCTCTCCGGAAGAATTTTTTCGACAGCTGGTAGCCCCGCCCGGTGAGCCAGAAGCATTCGAACCGTTATATCTTGTTTGCCCGCCTGACCAAATTCTGGCCAGTACGTCGATACTCGATCATCGAGAGAAATTTTGCCTTGATCCACCAATCTCAAAACTGCAATTGCAGTTACCGCTTTTCCAATCGACCAAACAGGAACCAGAGTGTCTTCAACCCACGGGATACTTTCTTTTTCGTTCTGCCAACCGGCCCACAAGTCAACAACTAATTCTCCTTCTAGGCACACAGCAATAGACGCCCCGATGTCGCCGCGTTCGACAAAATTTCTGACGAATTCGTCTCGAAGTTTCAAAAAACGATCATCACATATTCCAGCAACAGTCGGTGCTGCCTTATGGGGTCGTGGCGGAGGAAGTGGCGGTAGTTCAAATTTTGATGGCATAGCATTTCATCCTCACCGATATTGTAGGGTTTAATCCAAAATATCAACGTCGTATGATTAACCAACGCCATTTAAGAAGAAGGAGAGTGCTATGAGCAGCAAACCAATGTCAATAAAAACATCTTTGGTGTGGTCTTTTGTCGCTACATTTATATGGTGTCTTGTCTCACTAGGTTTCATCAGTACTGACCTCGACCCGTTGATTCTACAAGCACCCACGCTCTTCATCATGATGTTTCTTTCGATGAGGCTCGGTGCGGTTATCTCTTATTTCATAAATAAAAAATGGCCTCAAAACGCAAAAGAACAACAGGACAACAGGGAACAACTGGTCGAAACCGAGATAGTGTCTGACTCCAACCGATCCGAACATGCACGCCGCAGGCGTGAATCCTCGCGAACAAAGTCAAAAAAACGTCGACACTAATAAAAAACGAACCCACGTCCAGGTTCAATGACGTAGGGATGTTCCGTTAAGTCAAGAGACGTGCCATGCATTTTCCGGACCGACAACAGTCTGTCGCCCTCTCCACTAAGTCCACCAAATTCAAGATTAATTATTCCATCTGAAATCTGCTCTTCCACACCGAGCATTGTGTAACCCACAGCATCATGTTGACGAAATCCTGTGAGAAGAGTCGAACAATAACTCTGATTCGCAACCTCTAACGTTACTTCCCCAACAAATTTCCGAGCCTGATTTGAATCAATGAGTGGAGAAACCATTCTATCCAAAGTAATTCGCTCAGCACGAATCTCTTCGATGGCAATCATCATGGAGTCAATCGCTTTCTGTGGATTCAGGCTTGAGGAGTCGTCAATACTTTGGGTGGGCTCGTCCGCACCTGACTCTGGAACTCGAGCAGTAGTCGAATTAAATTGCACGACCGCCGCATATCCATCGTTCACTGCCGCTCGTAAATCCCAGCCCAAAGACGCTGCAAGTTCATAAAGGGTGCCTGGGTCTTCAAAAGTACCGATCACACCTGGTTCCCCTGCAGCGATTCCCGCAAGAATGAATTGAATGCCGAAAATCGTCTTGCCTGAACCCGCCTCACCAGCTATCAAAACGATTGCACCTTGAGGAATTCCTCCCTCAAGTGCTTCATCTAGTCCGGTTATTCCTGTTGGAGTTCTCACGCTAGCCTCGCTGTCGCATGTGCGCCATTTTTAGACTGGCACATAAGAAATATACGCTGGATTTCCACAATTGTCGCTCGACCACTAATTTACTCATTCACCAAAATAATTTTACCGAAGTTGGTATTTGACTCCATATAGCTGTGAGCTGCCGCCACTTCCTCAAGCGGGAAGACGTGATCAACGATCGATTGTAAAATACCTCGATCAAATAAAGGAAGAACTCGTTTCGAAAAACCTTGTACCACGGTAGCTTTCTCTTCAAACGTCCTGCTTCTTAATCGGGTACCTCTTACCGTCGCGCGCTTATTTCCTAGCGCACCAAGTTTAGCGTTATCAAGAGTGTTTCCACCCATCGAACCCACAACTACCATCCGTCCAAGTGTCGCCAACGATCGTAAATTATCATCCCAGTAGGGTGCTCCAATGACGTCTAGTACCACATCAACACCAATGCCATTAGTTTTCTCAAGAATCACATCTGCGAAGTTCTCGGTTCGATAATTAACACCAAATGAAAGGCCAAGTTCTGACGCCGCAGCCAACTTCTCGTCGCTACCAGCTGTCCCAAACGTGAGACAAGATTGCGCAGCTGCAAGTTGAATTGCTGCTGTGCCAACTCCAGATCCAGCAGCATGAATTAGGACAGATTCACCCATCACTAGGTCACATTGCAAATGCATCGCATCGTAGGCAGTTAAATACACTTCAGGTATCCCAGCAGCTTGCTCAAATGACAATGTTTTCGGCATTGGCATCAGCATGCGTTCATGGACCACTACATGAGTCGCGTACCCCATCCCACCAAGCAGTGCAATCACACGATCACCGCCAGACCAGTCAGTCACTCGTTCACCAACCTCAGTTATCACACCGGACATTTCGAGTCCGGGTATATCATCTCTGATTCCAGGTGGTGCAGGATAATTGCCGTGACGTTGGGCAAGATCTGCTCTATTGAGAGCTGTGGCCTTAATTTCAACAACTACCTCATCCGGTCCGGGCACGAGTTCAGGAAGTTCTTGAATTTCAAATACGTCTGGACCGCCTGGTTCCGTTATCACTGCCGCTCGCATATAACCTCCGTAAATAAACACTTAGTCAGCTTCGATATTAGACCATTACAGGGTCTATACTCTTCTGGCTAGAGGGAAATCACCACATGACAAAAAGTGACAGAGAGCAAAGTTCTTCAAAGTTAGCTCAATTTCTAACTGAAATCACCGTGCCGACTGAGGTTCGTGATGTCACAAGGCGATACTTACTTGACTGGATCGGCTCTGCAGTTGCCGGCGGTTCGAGTGAGCCTGCGACAATGGCGCGACGTACAGCTGCAATTTTGGGTGGGCACCCAGTGTCAACAATTCTTGCGGATGGCTCAAAAACATCCGCGCCACTCGCAGCTTTTTGTAACGCCGCCGCCGCCCATGTGGTAGAAATGGATGACTTAGATAGAACGTCAATCACACACCCAGCCGCGCCAGTTATCGCTACAGCCCTAGCCTTAGGCGAACAGTATGAAGCAAGCGGTGACGAAGTCTTAGACGCAATCGCAATTGGCTACGAAGTCTGTATCCGTGTCGGTGAAGCACTAGGACCAGCGCACTACGAATACTGGCACACAACCGGAACAGCAGGCACAAGTGGAGCAGCTGCAGCAGCCGCAAGAATCTTAAAACTCCCGGCCGAAACCGCACTCCATACTCTCGGATCAGCAGGTACTATGGCTGCCGGATTATGGGAATTCTTGTCAGATGGCGCAATGTCAAAGCAACTTCATCCAGCTAAGGCCGCGCATGACGGTGTACTAGCCGCTCTGCTCTCACGTGAGGGATTTACGGCAGCATCTCAAATATTTGAAGGTAAAAAAGGACTCCTAAATGCCATGTCTTCATCACCCCGTGTTGATTTACTGACTAAGAATCTCACGCAATTGTCGAAAGATAGTTCAATCTGGAAAATCAATTTTGTGTCTTTCAAAGTGCATTCCTCTTGCAGGCATACCCATGCCGCGGTAGATGGAGCCATTAGCTTAGCGAGTGATAACAACATCGATATTGACGACGTGAAATCAGTAGAAGTCGAAATATATAGCCAAGCGCTTGGTCTACTCGAAGGAGTAGAACCTATTTCACCATGGGCCGCAAAATTTTCACTTCCATTTTGTGTCGCAACTGCACTAAGGTATCAAGATTGCTCACCTTCACGATTTACTGACACGACAATTACCGATCCTTACACCCTTGCACTGGCACAAAAAATTAACTTTAAAACGAGCTCTCGTTTAGATGAAATGTATCCAGAGGCTTGGCCGTCAGTCGTAAAGATTTCACTCAGAAATGGCGTCCTCCTGCAAACACAAGTAGATTTTCCTGCAGGAGATCCAGAAACTGATATAAGTTCAAATCAACTCTCGGACAAGTTTCGTCTACTCACTCAAGACGTCTTGGGAGAAAGAACAGACCGGCTTATCGAAAGCATATTCGATGATATTAAAATTCCAGAAGCCAGAAAGCTAGCAACGCTCGTGGCTTCGAGTTCGGCAACTAGCAAGTAGTTGGCGGTCAATCTGTTGCAGTCAGAAGAAACAAAAGAACAAAAGGCTTCCAGTAAACCAGTTTTAACCTTCGATCTGGATGGCATCTTGTGTGCACCCATTTTAGGCTTGAATATAGGAATAAATAGAAGTTTTCTGGCACCTGAGGTTGCTCCACTCATTGCAAAAATTCCACCTGACTGGTGGAGGATTATTTGGGACAAAATTAGATTTGACAGTCGACGACCTATGAGTGATGCGACTGAATACCTCGAACAGTTACAAAGCCATTACTCCCTCATCCTAGTAACCGGCCGACGCACATCTCCAAATAACTGGTTGCAAAGAAATGGATTATTCGGTTACTTCTCTGAGATCATTTGGAATACCAGTGAGTTCCAAAGCGCGCATTACAAATTAAACACACTGAATGCACTCCACCCTGTTGCTCATTTTGAGGACGATCCTCGCACCGCAGAACTACTTGCGAGATCTGGGGTCACTGTCTTCCTTCGAGATTGGCCCAAAAATCGAAATTTACACTTCAATAATCAAGTGATTCGAATTTTCAGCCTCAAAGACGCGTCGGAGTCACTCAGCAAGCTTAATCAAAAACAGCAAGGAGATTGAATATAATCGAATGATTCGTAGCCTTAGCCAAGCCATGAGAGACGTCACATTCGAACGGATGTTTGAGTCTCTTAAGTATCGCGACTTCCGCCTGCTCTGGTTAGGTCAAGGCGCTCACGCAGCGGCACTCTGGATTGAGATGGTTGCTCGACCATGGCTAGTTCTTGAAATCACTAACGGTGATGCAACTATGGTTGGGCTCATGGTTGCTACTCGGGCAGCGCCGTCACTACTCTTTGGACTCTTCGCCGGAGTGCTGAGCGACCGATTTAATCGGAAATATTTACTACTAGCTGCCAAAAGCTCTGCATTCATAATCAGTCTGCTTTTTGTCGGGCTATTGATTCTAGGATATATGGAATTATGGGTAATATTCCTATTCACCTTTTTAAGAGGATCTGTTATGGCGTTTGACCAGCCTGCCAGGCAATCTCTGGTGAGCCAAGTGGTTCCAGTGACTATCATCACGAATTCTGTAGCCTTGATGTCTTCAACTCAAAGCGTCATGCGCATCATAGGAGTCTTAGTATCAGGCTTAGTGATTGAAATGTTAGGTTTTACTTACGCCTTTGGTTTAGTTGCCTTCATCTACTCTGGGGCGGTAATTGCAACGGCTCTTCTCAAAGTTGAACCTAACAATAAGTCAGCAATGAAATCAGGGACGTCACCTCGGGTTATAAAGGAAGAATTACTAGAAGGCTTGCGGTACGGTTTTCAAAATTCCACAATCCGAGGAATTGTTGTCATGTCATTCATTTTCTACGCCTTCGCAATGTCATATATGCAAGTGTTTATTCCATTGATCGCGTGGCAGCAGCTCGAGTTAGGCGCTAGAGGAGTGTCGTATCTAGCAGCAGCTACTGGAATTGGTGCATTATTTGCGACATTTAGCATCGCAGCCATGTACCCAAAAAAATTGGGTTTGATACTAATTCTTTCCCTAATCGGAATGGGAGTCGCATTAATCGCGTACTCAGCAAGCGCTCTGTTGCCTGGAAGCCTAGGATTGATAGCTCCCATAGTTCTAATTGGATTGGTAGGAGTTGGACAAACTAGCTATTTTTCTATCTCGAACGCTACACTCCTAACCGCATCTCCACCTGAATTTCGGGGCAGAATAGTGAGTCTCACATCGCTCGATCGAGCGATGTCCGCCGTGGGTGGAGCAATGGGTGGTGTGCTCGCTGGGCTACTTGGTGCGATTGCTGCTCAAGGCCTTTATGGAGCAATCGTACTCATTGCTGGATTGATATTTCTCGTGAAGAGTAAAGGTTTAAGACAATATGTGGCCCCATAGAAAGTTTATACGATTAAGATAAATCCGTATAAAAGGAGCCCTCCCTTGCTACGCTTAAGACAAATCGCGTTAATCACACATGATTTAGGCTCTATCGAAGCAAGCTTTCGCTCAATATTTGGACTCGAAATATGTCACCGAGATCCGGGAGTTGAAAAATTTGGGCTAAATAATTTCCTCATGCCATTAGGGAATTCATTCATCGAAGTTGTTGCTCCGTTTAAGAACATGACTGCCGGCGG
>Ga0302122_10000630_pt1 | contig 22014 bp, 18 predicted proteins | sample CB21_SCM_MG_FD_203115 | JGI IMG/M metagenome (GOLD analysis project Ga0302122, IMG submission 203115) | Marine microbial communities from Western Arctic Ocean, Canada - CB21_SCM | ecosystem: Environmental > Aquatic > Marine > Oceanic | place: Canada: Western Arctic Ocean | collected 2017-09-28
CAGTGTAGACGCCAGTTGAAAGCGTTATTAGAGTAGCAGCGCTTTTAGTATCGTCAGTGGGAAGCGGGTTTCCTTGGAAGTCGGCAACGGGTTCCAGCGGGAACGCTCCTGCGGTAGCCATGGCAGCATTTATAGCGGCAACGTCGGCCCACACCTGCCAGGCGATAGCGTTTTTACTGTATCCGATAAATCCTGCGAGCTTGAGGGTCTGCTTGATTTCCTTGAAGAAGACCTCGATGGCCCAACGAGCCTGGTAGAGATCGGCGACCGAACTGGGAGCCCAGTCGAGGTTGTTCGTCAGGAACGCCATCTTCACGATCTTGCCGTTGATCAGAACCCCGGCCAGTACGCGACGCATGTAGATCGGGTACGCCTTTTTGCTCTTGGAGCCTTTGAGCTCGATGATATCGTCGCGCAGAATGCCCTTGGACTTGTCCGCATCGAGCTTGCGGTGGACCTTGAAGGTGAAGTTGTCCTTGGCTCTGGTCACCCAGAAAACGCCGCGCTGGGCGAGGTCGAAGAGGTGGTCGAAGTGGACGTAGGCCTTCTCGAGCAAGGCGATCTCTCCGTCCTTGAGTCCGGCGCAAAGCTCGCGAGCTCGGGAGTTGTCGTGATGGGAGGCGTTCAGCGCTTGTCGAATCTTTGGACTCCTTGCGATAGCCTGTATCCGTGGGAACTGCCGAAGGTTTATCTTGCTCAAACGCAGTTACCTTTGCACCGCCTCGTTCCGCTGCTTCGAGATCCGTGCGTTGCCAATCATCGGCCGGCATCCAGCTATAGCATAGTGTGGAAACGCCCGCTTTCCCCATATTGCGAATCAAGGTTTTAAAGTCTTCAATCTGCTGATCGCGACCGGGCAGGTTGTGAATGAATTTCAGCGTAGGAAGTAGTCGTTCCACGGCGGAAAGACGCAATCCGAACGACTCGACCCGTTTCCGGAGTTCCAATAGATAATTGAGATCGAGTCCCGGATAAACGGAAACAATATCGGTTACCCCGATTTGAGCGGCTCGCTGGATATTTTGATCTGTGAAGGGCGTTATAAGAAGCGCGATTCTCATAGTTCTGCGATTTATTGATTCCAGACGAAAAGAATGGACGTCACAATCTAAGTCCCTGAGAACAGTCCGACGCACGCAAGTGAAATTCGGATGAATCCTGAAATATACCAGGGCAGCGTCGGCTCTCTTCGCAGTTCGATAGAACTTTCGGGACCAAAGTATTTGTCTTGAGAAGCGTTTTTGTAGAGACGATCGACTACGTCCGCTCGGAGTTCTTCAGGACCTGGTTAAATTAAGTTGATAGGAAATAAATGTGTCTCTTCGTTCGGTACAATTGTTCCGATTTGATTCGGAGGGGAGGCTAAAGGTTGATTTCGCGCTTTCAATTTAGAAATTCCGTGGATTGGTTGAGGATTAGGCTTTCTCGATCCCCAGAGCCCTATGAGAGTCTATTTTTTCAGGGGGGTGATGAATCCATAATCATATCCTCCAGCGTCAGCGGCAAGACCCCCGCCCCCCCGTCTTTGGATAGCGCTAACATACCCCAAAAACCTAGACTTCAGACCTTTCTACCACTTTCCTGCCATAAATAGTGCAACTTAATGCATATTCCTGCCTTCCCATACATCTAAACAAAGGGCTAAGCCATTGCTCCCTAGGAATTTGTGCGGTTCGCTGACCCGTCTATTAGGATGAGATGTCGCCTCAGCGAGACGGCCTACAGGAATTTAAGATTCGGATTTCGAACCTAAGATTTCGGATTTACGATTGTCAGTTCCGCTCGTCGCGGGTAGCGTTGCGAAGATAACTTGCAAGGAAATCGATGCGTTTCGCTACTTCTCTTTCTTCTAGCAACTGGCGTCGCATCGATGGGTTTTGAATGAATTGCTGGGCAACGGCGTCGGCGAGAATGATCGGGTCGCCTTGAGCTCGATCGAGAGTCGCATTGACCCGTGTTTGCGTTTCTTCGGGAAAGCTCCGCAAGGCCTGGTTTACAGCGTCGCGTAAACTGGCGGTGGCGGATTTCGTTTCGAACTCGGGAATCTTTTTGCTGAGGGCGGGTTCTATCTGGGCAAAAGGGTAGGGTTTGTCATCTAACCAATCGGTAAACTTCACGCGGAGAATTCCGTGTAGCAGCAAATTGGACCGTCCATCCTCTTGTTCTCTCGAGGCGCGTATGAGGCCAATGGTGCCGATTGAAGCGGCGCAGTCGGCAGGGTTGGATGTTTCGGAATCGATCAAGGTACCCACGCAAATCATGCAGTTCGATTTCAGGGCATCGTCGAGCATTTCGCGATAACGGGGTTCGAAAATGTGCAGCGGCATTGCTCCGTGTGGGAACAGTGTCGTTTCGGGAAGCAGAATGGCGCCGCAGTATTCGGGAATCTCAAGTCCGGACATTTGGGGGAAGGATGAAAGTTGAAGGTTGAGGCATGAAGGCTTGTCAGTTCGGGTAGCTCAGCTGCTTTAGGAACTGTGTCTTGATGGTTTGGCTCAGGCTTGCTAAAGCGCTGAGCTACTGATGAACGCTAAATGTCGCAGAGCTTTGCGGCGTGGCGCAGGGCGGCAATCGGGTCGTCCCAAGTGGGAATGAACTCTTGGGCGAGAAATCCGGTGTATCCAGTTTTAAGGATTTCCTCCAAAATTGGCGGGTAGTTGATTTCTTGGGTGTCGTCTAGTTCGCCACGTCCAGGATTACCGGCGGTGTGATAGTGGCCTATGTACTGATTGTATTGGCGAATACGCCGGATGACATCGCCGTTCATGACAGACACGTGATAGATGTCGAAGAGCAGCTTGAAGTTTTCGGAGTCGACCTCCTTGATGAGGTCGATGCAGAAATCGACGTCATCCCCGAAGTAGCCAGGGTGGCCTTTCATCGGATGCGATGAATCGCGGGAATTGAGGTGTTCGAGAACTAAGGTGATGCCTTGTTTCTCAGCGTGCGGCAGAACTTCCTTCCACGTATCAATGCAGTACTGGGCGGACTTTTTATCGTCCATGCCATCGTAGCGCATGCCGGTAAAGGTTATGACATTTTGACAGCCGACTTCCTTGGCGAGGTCTATACCTTTGATTAGACCATCTACCACCAATTGACGGTACTTAGGATTGCAGGGACCTTTGTTGAAACCGTGGTTTCCCGAGACCAAGGAGATATCCAATCCGAGACCTTGGACCATGGGGTAATGTTCAGCTCCGATACCCTCCATCGCAACCAGTCCGATGTCCTTGCAGTGTTGAGCGAGCGTCGGAACGTCCATGTGGTCCTTGAAGCACCAGCCCATGATGGACTGGCGTATTCGCCCGTTAGTGACCTTAGGTTCACCTGATGCGGCGGTGGCAGATTGTGAAAGGAGCGTTCCTGCGGCAGCTCCTGCCAGTAATCCATTGGCTCCGCGTTTCAGAAGGTCGCGCCGATTGAGTAATTGTTTTGAGTTCATAGGTAGACCAATTGGTAAGTTGCCGCCTAGCTTAGCTTTGGGCAGTCTGAAGTAAACCTTTTCCGAGTTAGAAAGGTCGGCCGCACTTAGGTGAATGTTTATGTAGGAGCGGGTTTTTGAAATGTAGGAGCGGGTTTATCCCGCGATTAGCTGCAGGTTGGGAAAAGCTAATTTAGATTCCTTTGACGGGTTTTAAGTTCGTCTTCTTAAGAGCGGTACTCCTAATACGACGAATGCGATGACCAGGCCGATTGCGATGTATCCAATATTTACGGATTTTGGCTGATCGGTTCCAACAAGGCCTAGGGGCGATAGCAGGACGTAGGTGGCAATCATTAAGAGAGTCGCAGCGATGCTGACGGTCTTGAAATGTTTCCAAGGCGTGAGGTCCACTCCTTCGGGGCCTGCTGATCTGAATGCGGGTTTTGGCGCACCCGGTTTGAAGCGTCCGATGAGCAGGGCGAGGGAAATGAAGATCACGAAGAGAATCGCCATGTAATGGAGGTAGTGCATCTCCGGCTGAATGAAGAACATGAAGGATGCGTAAACGAGGAGAAAGAGACCGAGACAAATGTTGACCGCGAAAGGCGGCGTTTTCCGCGAGAAATAGCCTAGCAGAAGCACCATTAAAATGGGGGCGCCAAAGAGGCTGTCGACTTTGACCATGAACGTGAAAATCCCATCGGGAAAGTACATGATGAAGGGGGCTATCGTCATGGTCATTGCGGCCATGATTACGCCGATCTTTTTGCTGCGTTGGATGATTATCTTGTCATCGAGCCCTTTGCCCCAAAGCGGCTTGTAGATATCGAGCGCGAAAATCGTAACGGTGCTATTGAGGACTGAATTGAATGTACTCAGGACGGCTCCGAAAATGACGGCGGCGAAAAAGCCGACGAATACGCTCGGCATGATGTCGCGGATCAAGGTCGGATAAACGAAGTCAGCATTCTCGAAGTGACCGGGGCCGTAGAGGTGCAGCGCGATGACGCCGGGCATGGCAATGTAGAAGATGTTGAGCACTTTGAAGAAGGAGGCGATCATGACGCCTTTTTGGCCTTCCTTGAGACTGCGCGCCCCGAGCGTACGCTGAACAATAAACTGATTCGTACTCCAAAAGTAGAGGTTGTGGAGAAGCATTCCGGTGAAGAGCACGGAGAAGGGAATTCCATCTGCTTCGTCGCCGATAGCATCTAGAACTTCGGTGTTCTTCGTTAGGATGATTTTGGCTCCAGCAATGAAATTCTGATCGCCGACCATGTACACTCCGATGACGAAGACCATGGCTCCGCCGATGAGTAAGCCGACCCCGTTTAACGTATCCGAAACCGCAACCCCTTTAAGGCCTCCAAAAAGCGCATACATGGCTCCAATCGAACCAAGTACCCAGACTACGATCCATATGGCTACATTTTCGCTGAGACCTAGGACTTGTGGAACGTCGAAAAGGTGGTTGATCGCAATGGATCCGCCGTAGAGCGCTACGGGCATAGCGCTGATGATGTACGAAAAGAGAAACATGATCGCGATTAGGCGACGCGTGGTTTTGTTGAATCGGTTCTCTAGGAACTCGGGAATCGTAGTGAAGCCGCCTTTGAGAAACGTAGGCAGCAGGACCGCGCAAAAATAGATGAGGACGGGGATGACGGTGACGGTCCATGCGATGGGCGAGAGGTTGCCCTTGTAGACATTGGCGGTCATTCCGGTGAAATTCGCCGCGCTGAGGTTTGTCAGCATCAGCGATCCAGCGATGACCCAGCCATTGAGACTGTTGCCAGCCAGGAAATAGCCCTTTGACGATTGGAGGTTGTCCTTGCGAGTCCGGAGGTAGGTGATGAGTCCGACAAGACCAGTGAAGAAGAGAAAGGAAAGAAGGGTGCCCATGGGGGGTGAATTATGAAGGGTGAAAGGGTGAATTATGAAGGGTGAAGGGATTGGGGGATTGAGAGAATCAGACGATGGGGATTATGGAGTGGGCGACAATGTTTTTGTGAATGGCAGGGTGTGGGTGTGGAATCGCGGGATAAACCCGCTCCTACAGGTTTTTGAAATGTAGGAGCGGGTTTACCCCGCGATTGGCTTAAGAAGAACTTGCAGCACTGTCGAACTACGACAATTTTTCGACCATGCGGGATCCAGCAAAAGGGCTCTCTTCTTTGAGGAAGGGTAGGCGCTCAGGGTGCGACTGCGTCTACTTCCTTACAATCTGTCTAAAACAGGGTAGTTTTGATTTAGATACTTCTTTTGCTTTGGATGCTTGTTTGAAGGTGTTGAAAGATCCCGAAAATGTGGGAGTCGCTGAAACTCATGGTTTCGTGCTTATGCCTGATCATGCGCATCTACTTATTAGCCTCCAAAATGGGAATCAGCTGCAAGATATGGTTAGGGTTTTCAAGGGACGAATGTCGCCGGTATTGAGAAAGCTAGGGCTTGGTTGGCAGCGTGGGTATTATGATAGGCTATTGAGAGAATCCGACTCTGTGGGAATCGTGTTAAGATATATGCAGATGAATCCGTATCGGAAGAGCTTGGTGAAAACCGATGAGCATTGGCCGTACTGGTTTTGCTCTGAAAAGGCTAGAGTCTGGATGGACAATGATTTGGAGAATGACGTCCCTCTTCCTGAGTGGCTCGGGAAATGAGGAATCGCGGGGTAAACCCGCTCCTACAGGTTTGGGATCGCGGGTTTATCCCGTGATGGGCCCGCTATTTCTACTTTTCGGGGAAGAGTTGGCGGATGGCGGGTTCGTTGGCGGCGCAGATGCCGCGTTCGGTTATGAGGGCGGTGACGAGTCGGGCCGGTGTTACGTCGAATGCGTAGTTGGCGGCTGGCGATTGTGGGGGCGTTAGAAGGACGCGGGTGAGTTTGCCATCGTTGAGGCCTTGGGCGTATTTGACTTCTTCGTCGCCGCGTTGCTCGATTGGGATTTCGGCGACGCCATCGCGGATGTCCCAGTCGAAGGTCGACGAGGGCAGGGCGACGTAAAAAGGGACGTCGTTATCTTTAGCAGCGAGCGCCTTGAGGTAGGTTCCGATCTTGTTGGCGACGTCGCCGGAGACGGCTGTTCGATCGGTTCCAGTAATGACGAGGTCGACCTGTCCGTGTTGCATCAGATGTCCGCCTACATTGTCGGCGATGACTGTGTGAGGAATTCCGTGCTGCCCTAGTTCCCAGGCTGTTAGGCGCGCTCCCTGGTTGCGGGGACGCGTTTCGTCGACGTAGACGTGCACGGGAATTCCGGAATCGTGGGCGGCGTAAATAGGAGCGGTGGCGGATCCGTGGTCGACGAACGCGAGCCAACCGGCGTTGCAGTGAGTGAGAATGTTCACCGGTTCACCCGGTTTCGCTTTGCTTAGCTGGAGAATGATCTCAAGGCCGTGTTGACCGATTTGCTGACAGAAGTCCGCGTCTTCATCGGCTATCGCTTTTGCGGTATCTAACGCGGTTTGGATTTTCGCTTCGGTGGAATCCGCTTTTTCGATGGCTTCCATTTGCCGATCGAGCGCCCAGATTAGGTTCACTGCAGTTGGGCGTGTGGCTTTGAGTTCTTCGTATGAGCTTTTCAAGGACTCTTGGAAGTCACTTGCTTTCGACGCTTTGCGGCAAGCCAGGTACATCCCGAATCCGGCGGCTGCTCCGATGAGTCCTGCTCCTCGTACATGCATATCTTTGATGGCTACGGCCATCGTCGTTGCGTCTGTAATGTCTTCGATATTGAACTCGTGTGGCAGGTTTCGCTGATCGATGATTTGGACGATGCAAGGATCGTTTTCCTTCAGCCAAATCGTGCGGTAGGGCTGGCCGTTGACGTTCATGGCATGAGGAAGTAGGAAGGTTTGGCGTTTGGCAAGCGACGGATTCGGTTCGCTTGCATCGGAGGTTTTCTAATCGTTTTGGACTGATTGTCTAATAATACCAAGCTTCGGGTAATTTCTACTAGCCGCCCTTCTCTGAACGGGGTAGGATTAACCAGCTAGGTAAGGCTTAACTTCGGTTTTTTGCTCGCCTAGGTTCGGACCCATAACACACTGCTCACGTTTGCTCGAAAAAAGCCCTAAAATGAAACCTAAAAACAAGCAGAATACCGTGGATCTGTATTACATGGAAGCGCGGGCGAAGCTGATTGATATCGCCGCTTTTATGGATCGCGTTGAGCGCGATGGATTCACCGACGATTTTAGATACTCGGCATTCAAGGATGCTTTGAAAGAGCTCGATTCGGACAGCCGGACGCAGAACGTTCTGCTGAGCTTAAGCGATCCAACGACAGAATTGATTCCCGCTGCGACCACGAAGGCAGCCAGTGGAGCTTGGCCGGATAAACCGCAATGAGATACATCGAACCACACGCTCACATGGTCAGTCGCACGACTGACGACTACATGGCAATGGTTATTGCAGGATGCAAGGCAGTCTGCGAGCCGGCTTTTTGGGCCGGATACGACCGGAGCTCGGCTCACGGATTTTACGACTATTTTTGTCAGCTTACGGACTACGAGCCAAAGCGGGCGGCCAAATTTGGGCTTCCGCATTTCTCATGGCTTTGCATCAATCCTAAGGAGTCGGAAGATATCAAGCTGGCCGAAGAGGTAATCGCTCTTATTCCGGAGTTCCTGAAGAAGGATAACGTTTTGGGAATAGGCGAAATCGGTTTGAATAAAAACAGCCGAAACGAGATGACCATTCTCGAGAAGCACGTGAACTTGGCTGCCGAGCATGATCAGTTGATCCTCGTGCATACGCCTCACCTTGAAGACAAATTGAAGGGGACGCAGTTGATCGTCGATATGATCAAGAGCGATTCGCGGATCGATCCCGGCAAAGTTTTAATTGATCACCTAGAAGAGCATACGGCGAAAATCGTTATGGACGCCGGGTTCTGGGGTGGATTGACCTTGTATCCGGAATCCAAGTGCACGTCGCCTCGAGCGGTTGATATCATGGAAACCTACGGAGCTGATCGTTTGTGGATGAACTCTGCTTGCGATTGGGGGGTGAGCGTTCCGCTGGCAGTCCCATACGCTGCCCAAGAAATGCGTCGTCGTGGGTATGATGATGAAACGCTTGATAAAGTGTTCTATCAGAATCCGGTGAGATTTCTGAGTCAGAGCCCTAACTTTACGATTGAAAAAGAATAGCTGGGTTGTCTTTGAATCATCTACGCGGCGTGTCGCGAGCGACGGCCCTACTGCTTAATGAAATTAGCCAATAATAGTCACCTGGCGTATTGTACGAATATCCATAGAGGAAGCTCGTGGGCCGAGACGCTTGATTCGCTTGATCGGTATACGATGAAAGTGCGCGATCGCGTGTGTCCTGACGATGAATACGCGATCGGTTTGAGATTGAGCGCGTCGGCAGCCAGGCAGCTCTCGGATAGCGCAACTCTGCTGGAGTTTCAGCGTTGGCTGGAAAAGCGGAAGTGTTACGTTTTCACGATTAACGGATTTCCGTACGGCGATTTTCACGGAACGCGAGTGAAGGAAGAGGTTTATCGTCCGGATTGGACTTCCTCGGATCGAGTGGACTATACGAAGTCGCTTTTCGATTTGCTTTGTCAGATCGCTCCTCCGGGCATGGAGGGGAGCGTCAGCACCGTTCCGGGCTCGTTTAAGCGATTTATTTCGAGTGAGGATCAATTGGTTGCGATGCGAAAGAACTTGGCGGAGTGCGCTCTGCATATAGACGCATTGAGTTCGAAATCAGGACGGGATCTGCACCTGGGCCTGGAGCCTGAGCCACTCTGCCTGTTTGAGACGAGCGCTGAAACGGTTTCGTTTTTCGATGCGTTGCTTGCCGCTGAAGTTGGAGACAAAGACGTTTTGCTGAAGCGTCTCGGAGTGAATTACGATGCCTGTCATTTGGCCGTCGAATACGAAACCGCCGAGGAGTCGCTTGGTCGTTTGGTCGATGCGGGAATTCGGATCAGTAAGATTCACCTGAGCTCGGCATTGAAGGTTTCGGATTTTTCTGAATCGACTTTGAAAACGTTGGGAGGCTTTTGCGAGGAAGTGTACTTGCATCAGGTCGTTGCCCGCACAGGCACCGATCCATTGGTTCGATACGAAGACTTGGATGTGGCTTTGGCTGCGCGAGCGAGTGGCGAAGACCGTGCGGATGAGTGGCGTATCCATTTCCACATTCCATTGCACAGTTCGCCTGGAGTTCCTCTCGAGTCGACTAGCGATCAGATTTCTAGCGTTCTGGACATAGTGAAGGGCAGTCCCGACATGTGTCGTCATTTCGAGATGGAAACCTACACTTGGGAAGTATTGCCCGGAGGTTTAGGAGCTGTGGATGTCGTGGACCAGCTTGTACGAGAGTACGAATGGACCTTGGGCGAATTCAATGCCCGCGGTTTACTGCGGTAGGATGTTGGGCCGGCGCTTGGTTTAGCAGTAAGGTTGTCGATCGTATTGTGTAGGAGCGGGTTTATCCCGCGATGTATGGCGGGAAATGAAGAATCGCGGGATAAACCCGCTCCTACAGTTTGATGCTAGCTGCTCTCGGGGATACGAAAATAAGACTTATTTGCATGGTCAGGAAAAAGTGCTCGCTCGGCGGCGAATAGCGCTTTGGCTAGGCCCCATGATTAAAGGACGGGCATTGCTAGTCTTGGGACGCGTATCGAATCTTAGCACGGTTTGGTCGAATTGCCTGTGCGCTTGGATACTGTCGGGCGGCGGTTCGAATGCCGTTTTTGCGAGTTTGTTGGTCGGTTTGAGCTTCTTGTATGTCGGTGGAATGTACCTGAATGATTACTGCGATGCTGGCTTCGATCGGAAATTCAGGCCCGAGCGCCCAATTCCGTCGGGACAGATTCAGCAAAAGACCGTGATGACTCTGACGCTACTGTTTTTTGTCGCTGGATTTGCGGCGATTGCTTGGACCGGTCTTCAATCGGCACTCTACGCGATTGTGTTGCTCGGGCTGATTGTCGCTTACAATCTCGTCCACAAGAAAACGAAACTGGGGGTTCCTTTGATGGGGGCCTGCCGAACGGGCGTTTACCTTGTGGTGGGGGCAGCAGGGGTTCAGGGGCTCGGGGCTTCGATATACTGGGCAGGAGGTTTGATGTTTCTTTACGTGATCGGGATCACGAGCCTAGCTCGGACGGAGTCGAATCTCGAAGCGAATTCGTTTGCGGGTCTGGCTATGATCGTCTCCCCGCTAGTTGGGGCTGTTTATTTGGCGAGTCCTGAATTAGATGCGACCGTGGGTGGAGGAATCTTGTTGGCGGTTGCCTGGATGCTTTGGGCGTTTTTCAGAGCCCGCGCTGGACGAAAACTGATTGTCGGCAAGATGATTGGGCCGCTTTTAGCGGGGATTTGTTTGATTGATTTGGCGATTATCGCTGCTGAGCATAAATTTTCTTTAACCGTTGGAGGAAGTCTGATGGCGTTTTTCGTGATCGCATTGATCGCTCAACGTCGTATCCCTGCGACCTGAATTTCGTTTCCATGTCTGATTTTCCCCATATCGAGTATCCGATTTCGATCCCGTATCAACTGCGGGTCTACTTCACTAAGCACGCTTTTGACGGAACGAATCCGTTGTTTCGCGATTTGGCATGTTCGAAGGAAAGCGGTAATCGCCGGAAGGTATTGATTTACGTGGACGAGGCTGTGAGTCAGGCGAATCCCAGTTTGGCTGATCAGATCTCAGCTTACTTTGATCGCTACAGCGAAGATTTGCGTTTGATGGGCGTGGAAACGCTTCAAGGAGGCGAGTCGCTTAAGAACGACGAAAACTGTTTGCATCGAATTTATGGCGATATCGAAAGTCGCAAAATTTGCCGTCACAGCTACATCGTCGCTATCGGTGGTGGAGCGTTGTTGGATACAGTTGGCTTTGCCGCAGCTACGGCTCACCGAGGTATCCGTCATTTCCGTTTTCCCACGACCACTTTAGGTCAAGCCGATGCGGGAGTTGGGGTTAAGAATGGCGTAAACTACAACCGGAAGAAAAATTTCGTGGGAGCGTTTGCTCCGCCATTTGCAGTGGTAAACGATTTTAGTTTCCTCGAAACCTTACCCGATATGCATTTGCGAAATGGCTACATCGAAGCGATTAAGGTAGCCCTTATTCGCGATGAGAAGTTCTTCGATTGGATAGAAGCCAATGCGCAGGCTCTGAATCGATTCGAACCGGCGGTAATGCAGGAAATTATCCATCGCTGCGCGGAGCACCATGTAGCGCATATCGCGACTTCTGGGGATCCGTTTGAAATGGGATCGGTTCGCCCCTTGGACTTTGGACACTGGGCGGCGCACAAACTCGAGCAACTTTCGGAATTCGCGCTTTCTCACGGCGAGGCGGTAGCGATCGGGATCGCGATCGATACTTTGTATTCGGAGGAGATGGGCTACTTGGACAAGGACTGCTCGAATAGAATACTGTCGTTGCTCAAACGTCTGAATTTCGAGACTTACTCAGACCGGCTCGAACGCCGCAATGAAAGGGGTTATCCGTATGTGTTGGAAGGTCTGGAGGAATTTCGCGAGCATTTGGGTGGCTTGCTGACGATCACTTTGCTCAAGCGCATCGGGTCGCGATTCGAGGTTCACGAAATGGATACGGACGTAGTCCTGAAGTCGATGAACCGCCTGAAAGAGCTTACCTGATTTTACGATGCAACGGACAGTCGTCATCAATGTCGTAGGACTGACTTCTTCGCTAATCGGGGAGTCCACGCCGAATATCAAGGCATTCGCGGATCGTAACCGTCAGAAGAGCATAAAACCGGCTTTTCCGGCGGTTACCTGTACGGCGCAATCGAATATGGTAACGGGACGTCCCGCTTCGGAGCACGGGGCAGTCGGCAATGGTTGGTACAACCGGGATTACAGCGAAGTACATTTTTGGAAGCAGTCCAATGCGATTGTCAACAAACCGAAAATCTGGGAGGAGCTAAAGGGTCTTGATCCGTCGTTTACCTGCGCGAAGTTGTTTTGGTGGTACAATATGTATTCGTCGGTCGATTACTCAATTACGCCGCGTCCGATGTATCCAGCGGATGGACGCAAATTCTTCGACGTTTACACCCATCCCATGGAAATGGGATCGGAGATGAAAAAGGACATAGGAAATTTTCCTTTTCATACTTTTTGGGGACCTAAAGCGGGGATTGGATCCTCCCAGTGGATTGCGGAATCAACGAAATGGGTAGAGGAGAAGCATGAGCCGACTTTGAACCTGATTTACCTGCCGCATCTTGATTATAACCTCCAGCGCTTAGGTCCATCGCATCCCGATATTGGTGCGGATCTTGAAGAGATAGATCAAATCGTTGGCGATCTGATTTCCTTTTTCGAGGCGCGGGCCGTTAAGGTGGTTTTACTTTCGGAATACGGGATCAGCGATGTAGATCGACCGATTCACATCAATCGTGTCTTACGAGAAAAGGGATGGATCACGATTAAAGACGAACTGGGTCTCGAGCAATTGGATTGCGGAGCCAGCCAGGCTTTCGCAGTTGCCGATCATCAGGTGGCCCATGTTTACGTTAATGATGAGAGCATTCGCGACGAAGTTCGAAAAACATTGGAAGCGATCCCAGGCGTTGAATCTGTACTCGATGAAGCGGGTAAGCAAACGATGGGAATCGACCACGAGCGATCGGGCGATTTCGTCGTCATATCCGATCAGCGAAGTTGGTTTACCTATTACTATTGGCTCGATGATGCAGTGGCTCCGGATTTCGCTCGCTGTGTCGATATTCACCGAAAAGTTGGATACGATCCGGTCGAATTGTTTATCGATCCGAAGTTGAAAATCCCGATTCTGAAAATCGCAAAATTCCTTTTCAAAAAAAAGCTCGGTTTTCGCGGTTTGTTGGATGTCATTGCTTTGGATGCTTCGTTAGTGAAGGGTTCCCATGGAAGGATTCCTCAGAGTCAGGATGAGTGGCCAGTTATTATTTCTCCGGATTCGTTAGACGGAGTATCCGAGTCGACCGATTTATACGGAGTCATTCGTAAAGCGGTAGCCGGGTAGGGCCTTGCTTGCTCAGTTGTAGGAGCGGGTTTACCCCGCGATTGGCTACAGGTTGGGGTTTCGAAATAACATTGTTCGTCCTTCGCTTTACGATAGACCGTGAGTTTGGGTTGCCTTAATCGGAAAGGGTTTTCTGAATGTTCGAAGTGAAAGCTATTCAAATTACGGGGCCCCGCAGAGCTGAAATTATCGAGGTAGACATGCCGAAGCTCACTCCGGGCGATGTACGCGTCAAATTACAGAAAACCTGTTTGTGCGGATCGGATATTCCGTTTTTCGCCTATGACCAACAGGCATTGGCCGACCAGGGGAAGCTGAACTTTTCGGGGCATATCGATTATTCGAATGAATCCGTGTATCCGCTCGCTCCTGGGCTTTCATTGCACGAGTGCGTCGGCGTTGTCACGGAATCTAAATCGGAGAAATTAAGGGAGGGCGATTTCGTGTTGGCCTTGCCGTTTCATCAGTCTGGGTTTTTTGAATACTTAACTCTACCGGATTCTCGAATCTTTAAATTGCCCGATTCGTCCCTCAGTAAAGAGGAAATGCTGTTGTGCCAACCGCTCGGGACGTTGTTGTACGGATTTCGCATGATGCCGAAGTTGGAGGGCAAAACCGTGGCTGTCGTCGGGCAAGGACCGATCGGGCTTTTGTTCAACGCTCTATTGAAAAGATCAGGTGCTTCGACGGTAATCGGTGTTGATCGCTTCCGCAATCGACTTGATGTAGGGGCGGCGCTTGGAGCCGATGAAAGCATTTGTTTGGAAGATGGTCCTTCGGTGGATGTTATGTCAAAGCTGACCAACGGGGCGATGGCGGATATTGTGATAGAGGCGGTGGGCCATGGAGAACTAGCCCTTGATACGTCGATTGATCTAGTGCGCAAAGAAGGGACGATACTTGCGTTTGGCGTAGTCGATACTGAATACGTGGACCGGTTTCCGCTCGGAAAAGCATTCTACAAAAACTTAACGATTAAGAACACTGTCGGAGCGAAGGACGAAGGTGATTTCCTTGCTGCAGCAGATATGATCGCCAATCGAGAAGTCGATTTGAAACCCTTGATCACTCACACGCTTCCATTTGAGGAGGCCCAACGTGCCTACGAACTTTTTGTCGACCGGGAAGACGGGGCTATTAAAGTCGTAATCGATTTTGAATAAAGCATCCTTGGGCATTCAAAAGGTAGGGCAGCATCGCCGAGGCTGCCGTTTGACTTAGGCTCTGCTGCGGCCTCGGCGATGCCGCCCTACCTCTTAATCTCGCCAGTATGAAACCAGTCTTGAAACAGGTCGATGCCCTCCTCGAGCGAGTCCCAGATTTGGAAGGCAAGACTTTCGCTTTCGTCGTCGTGAATGGCAAGATCGGGAATGAGGACGACGGTTGCTCCAGAAGCGGCAGCGCCAATGATTCCTAGCCGAGAATCCTCAAATACAAGACAGCGCTCGGGAGGGATTTGCATTTGCTTGGCAGCTTTTTGAAATATTTCCGGATGCGGTTTGCCGCGACTGACCTGGTCGCCACTGGTAATGGAGTGGAAATGTGGGAGTAGGTCGTGATGACCGAGTTTTCGCTGAGCTAAATCCTGAGCGGAAGAAGTGGCGACTGCTTGAGGTACGCCGCGTTGGCTAAGCCATTCGATGCATGATCGAGCTCCTTTTTTAAGAGGCGGGCCCTCGGCTATTTTGACATGGTAGATGTCGTTGGCGCGTTGGACAAGGGCGAGAACGTCGGTTTGGTGGCACAAGTGCTCTTCGAGCCAGCCGTGAAAGCTCTTGACGTTCATTCCGATGATTTCGAGGAAGATGCTATCGTCGATTCCCGTAGCGAGTTCCCGAGAGGCTTGCTGCCATGATTCGTGGGCGAGCCGCTCTGTATCGAGGAGCAATCCGTCCATATCCCAAATAACCGCATCGAATTTCACGTACCCTTGCTCGCTAAAAAGGCACGCAATAGCAACAGATTACGTGACTTCAGAGGCATTTTAAAGGCGTACGAGCGTCACGACAATAGTGTTGGCCGTAGCAGCGAAGAGATGATTCCCAAAACCGGGCGGCCAAGTTCGTTCTTGAAAATCCTGGAGAAGTTTGTCCTATGAACTGAAAGCTAGGCTCGGCTACCTTGAAGCCTGGAATAGAATTGGTCGGCAAACTCTAGAATTATGAAATTATGTTATTCGATTTGGATATTATTGATGGGGCTGCTCTTTTCGGGGTGCAGTGATTCATCAAACGTTGAATCGCTTTTCGATGGTGAGAGCCTTGACGGATGGGAAATTCAAAACGGAGGCAAGTTCTCCGTTGCGGATGGCGTAATTACAATCGATCGGGGCACAGGTTGGCTCCGATCTGCGAAATCGTACGGCGATTTCAAATTGACGATGGAATTTCGCTTTTTGGAAGCGAACGCGAATAGCGGGATTTTCGTCCGTACGGGTCCAACGAGCAAGGACGATGACAATGGCTGGCCTGACAATGGATATCAGATCCAGTGTTTGGATACGCTCGAAGGGGATAACCCTCTGGCGACGATGATCCCTTATGGCGCTCCACCGTTTGAGCATCAGTCGGACCTAGAGGCTTTGAAACGGGCCTATCGTCCAACTGGAGAATGGCAGCGTTACGATATTACCTGTGTCGGCGAGACTATGGAAATCCAGTTAAATGGAATTTTAGTTACGACGTGTACGAGTATTAAGAACCTAAGTGGGCACGTCGGAATCCAGGCCGAATTAGGTTTGCTTGAGTTTCGTAAGATCGAGATCGATCAGCTTTAAGGCTGGGGGTTGAGGAGCTAGCTCAATTCGTATGATGGTGGGGGTGGTTGTCGCAACGAACCGTTGAAGGTGAATCGCAACCGGGTTCATTCCTCCAAGCGCGAAGCGTATGTTTGCCATGAAAACCTATGTCAACCGCGAATGTTTTAACCACAGATTTCACAGATAAGATGAATTGCTCCGTATGTGTATTTTTCTGTCGAAAGGTAGGGTTGCCTGTCCCTAGGCAACCGCATCGGTTGATGCGAATTGCTCTCCTTAGCTTAGAAAAGCGTTAGGACCAAATAACGCTCTTAATCACAGCCTGGACTATTAAGCCTAAAAAGCCTCCCGTATTGACCTTGAAGCTTCTCTCGCGAAGTGTTTTGTCTGTGTTGCTTTCCAAGCTGTTTAGTCCGAGTTTTCCTTTTCGTCCCAAGGCGCTCCCATTTCATTATGGTTGGGTGGTTGCGGTTGCCGGCGCGACTGGGATTGTAGCGAGTATTCCAGGGCAGACAATTGGCGTTAATGTTTTTAATGACGAGTTGATCAGCGCCTTGAGCATTAGTCGGTCTCAGGTAGCCCTGGCGTATTTTCTAGGTACGGCAACCAGCGGAATCATGCTCTTCTGGGCAGGAAAAGCTTACGACCGGATCGGTTCTCGGCGTTTGATGGTAGCGGCGAATGTTGGTTTAGGGCTTTCAATGCTCTACATGAGCTGCGTGGACTGGCTGCCTCGTTTTGCGGCAGATATTTTGGGAATGGATGGTCCCACACCCCCGATGTTGGTTGCGAGTTTGAGTTTGGGTTTTTGGATGCTTCGGTTTTCGGGGCAAGGATTCGTTACCATGGGAGGCCGCAACATGATCGCGAAGTGGTGGAGGTATCACCGCGGGAAAGTGCTTCCGATTAGCGGCATTGGAGTGAGCGTTTGTTTTTCGCTTTCGCCCTTGGTATTCTATGACTTGATACAGGCGACCGATTGGAGAGTAGCTTGGAGGATTTTGGCGCTTTGTTCGGGAGTTGGCGTCGCCTTGTATGGCTGGTTGGTTTACCGAGACAATCCCGAGGAATGCGGGTTGTCAATCGATGCTGGAATCCCTCCCAAAGATAAGCAGCGCGACGATCCGGAGTTCACCGTGGTGAAGGAATTTACCCGTGAGGAGGCTGTTCGCAGTTTCTCTTTTTGGGTATTTTGCGGCATATTCGCGCTTCAGTCCGTGTTCGTGACGGCTTACGTTTTTCATGTTCTGGATTTAGCGAAAGAGCTCGGTATGACCCCCCAGGGCATTTTGAAGCTTTTTCTGCCAGGAGCCATAATTGGCGGATTGTTGAGCGTAGCAATCGGTTGGTTGAGCGATCACTTTCGGTTGAAGTATTTCGCGGCCTTCATGGCCTGCGGGACCGGTCTGTCTTCCTTTGCTCTAATGACGCAAATCGATGGGTTAATGATTCCGTTGATGATTGCTGGTATGAGTATCACTAGCGGATCGTTTGGTCCGTTAACTGGGGCGTTCGTGCCACGCTATTTCGGCATAAAGCGCATTGGAGCGATTAGCGGAGTGATGATGTCGACAATGGTAATTGCGAGCGCTACTGGCCCCTTGCTCTTCAGTATCGCGAGAGATGTTACTGGAAGTTATCGGAACGCGTTTGGAGGTACATTCGTAGTCGCCATACTTTTGGTTATCGCTTCGTTTTGGGCGAACAATCCTCAAAGGAAGATTAAGAAACAGATGGATGCTGAGAACGAGGGGAGTTCTTAGTTCTAATGTAGGATTGTCGATTTGGCGGCTCAGAGGTAGGGCAACGACGTCCCGGCGTGCCGCGTAGAGATCCGTACAAACGCGGCACGTCGTTGCCCTACCTTTAGTTCTATTGAGCAATTTGTGTCCAATTTGTCGTTACGCTTTTACCAGCATTAGCTTCTAGGCTTGAGTCCGACTGAATTTCTCGCAGGGTGCAACGTATGAAGCTTCCTCGTTATTCGATACCCCTATTGATCGTTTGGCTCTTTTCGAGCATCGGTTTTGCGGCCAATGAATCGAAACCGAACATACTGTTCATTCTCGTAGACGACCTTGGTTATGGAGATTTATCCTCTTACGGCGCGACCGATTTGAAGTCGCCACGTATTGACGAATTGATGGGCGAGGGTCTCCGATTCAATCAATTTTATGCGAATTGCACGGTGTGTTCACCAACGCGGGCATCGCTAATGACCGGGCGGTACCCGGATTTGGTCGGCGTGCCAGGCGTCATTCGCCAGAATGCTCCCAATAGTTGGGGTTACCTGGATCCCGAGGCGATTACTTTGCCGCAAATGCTGAAGAAGGGAGGCTATCGCACGGCGATGATTGGGAAGTGGCACTTAGGCTATGATTCGCCAAATATTCCCAATGATCGCGGATTTGATTTCTTTCACGGTTATCTTGGCGATATGATGGACGACTATTATACCCACCGGCGTGGAGGTATTAATTGGATGCGAAAAAATCGCCGCGAGGTTGATCCTGAAGGTCATGCGACCGAGCTGTTTTCTGCCTGGGCTGTTGACTACATCAAGGATAGTAGAGGGAAGAAGGATCCATTTTTTCTGTATCTCCCATACAATGCTCCTCATTTTCCGATTCAACCGCCTGAGGACTGGCTAGAGCGCACGAAGAAGAAAAGCCCAGAGCTTTCGGAGGGAAGGGCCAAGAACGTAGCCTTTATCGAACACATGGACCATTACATTGGAACGGTCTTGGATGCGCTTGACGAAACGGGTCAGCGTGAAAATACATTAGTCGTGTTCAGTTCGGACAATGGTGGTTCGCTTCGACATTTTCAGAGCAATGGAAATTTGCGTGGCGGAAAGCAAGACCACTGGGAAGGTGGCATACGTGTCCCTACTTGCGTAAGATGGCCCGGTAAGTTTCGTCAGGACCAAGTGAATACGGTTGGAATAACCATGGATTTTTACGCGACGCTTTGCGAAGTCGCTGGTGTTGCGGTTAAGCATGAAATCGAAGGACGTTCGCTTCTGCCGTATTTGCTGAATGGGGATGATGGCTATACGAAAGATCGCGACTTGTTTTGGGTTCGCCGCGAGGGCGGAGCGATGGGCTATCAGGGTAGGGCATACTATGCGGTAAGGAGAGGGCCTTGGAAACTCCAGCAAAGTTCGCCATTCGAGCCGATGCAGCTTTTCAACCTTGATGATGATCCTCTTGAAGCGAATCCTGTGGATAACAAGAAATTGATTTCGGAACTGAGTAGTAGTCTCATGCTTCATTTGCAGAAAGCAGGCCAAGTGCCGTGGCAAAAGGCCGAGTAGAGAGCAGAGGAGAGTGATTATCTAGGGAAATACGGCAGTTTCTCAAAAAAACCCTGTGTGCGGTCGAGTGAAATTATTGAAGATGGAGAAGGGGCGACAAATGGGCTTGCCCTGTTTCTTTGAAGTCGATCCGTTACCTTTTAAGTCATCCAACGGCTTGCGTTTCCCACACAACGATTCTCGCAAACTATGTCTACATCCCTTTCCCGCTTGAGGCAGGTTATTATTCTCGGCTGCCTGTTTCTCTCGTGCCAGCTACCGCTTTGGTCCCAATCTTCGCTCTCGGGCTCGGGAGTCGCGGATGACGCCGATTTCTTTGTTAGGCTGGATGCCTACGTTAGTTATGGGGGCGATGTCGATGTGATCGACGGTCTCACCGGAAGAACCTATCATAGCGATAATAAGGTAGTGAAAACCCTCCATTCAAACTTCCCCAAGATAATGGGAGGGCTGCATAAGATGCTGCTGGATTTGGAGGTTAAGTACATGAATTTCTATTTGGAGAATGGAGTTCTCCATGAGCGAGAATTGATTGCTCTGGCCGAATCGTTTAAAATAACCAATTTTAAGCTGGATCGGACGAATTGGATGGTCCGAGAGAAGGCGATCCTCACTCGCTTGCAACAGGCCCCATTTTTCCAAATCAAGGAGCTCGTCATTTGGGAGAAAGAGGAAATGGATTCGACTTTGCCCGATAATAAGTACGCGAGGAATCTAAGGTACAATCCCGTAAACGCTTCATGGGATCGTCGCGTGCTCACAGAATGGAAGGTCCCGGTCGTAACGGAGTGGAACACTCATACGGTGATCAAGAATCAAGGTCTGAACCTCGAAACAAACAAAGGCTTTCACATTGTAAGAGACCAGGGCCTGCCGCACACGATTCACTCAAGTAATTTTAAGGAGGTTTCCGTTAGCTACCCGGTTATCGTGTCGCGAAAGGAAGACACGCAGGCCCAGATCGACCGGATACAAATACAAATCGTAGAAAATCTTAGCCACCTCTATGATCCTTTCACTTGGTTGGCTCGGCGGGCGACTCGCTTTCGGACGGTATTCGCTAACGAGTTGGTCAAATACTTTAAGGAACGAAAATATCGGGTTAACGATCGCGACTGGTTCGATGTTACGATTTGCAACTTCCTGAACGATGTCGTGGTGACCAATCGTTATGGGTTCGAAGAGGTATACGACCTTTTCGTGACTCAGCAGTTTGAAAATTCGGAAAACGCATTGGGCGAAGATTTGGATTTGCTCAATTGGCTTCCCAACGAGAAACGCAAAGGAAAAGGAATTAACAAAAACAAGAAGGTATACATCGACTTCGATCAACCTAGGGGTGGGCGATGGGTCTTGTTCGATGCTTACTTGCGATATGGCGATAAGTTTTTGGATACACTTCGGACCAACCTTACCAGTCTGAAGAAAAAAACGTCAGGCAAGGAAGTCATCATGCGGACGATTGAAGAAGTCAGCGGAGTTCCTGCGGAGAAGTACATTCCAGCGGCGGTAAAAGCGCAAAAAGCGGGAATTGAGCACTTTCGCGCTCGAAAAGAGAGGGGCGAGGCGTGAGACGTTTAGACAGTTTAATTAAAGCGGCTCTATCTGGGTTTTTGATAATCCTGCTGGGTAGCTTCCCGCTTTTTTCCCAGTCAGCTTTGTCGGAGGCGGGTGTTGGGGATGACGGCGAATTCCTTATTCAGTTGGAAGCCTATGTGAAATATGGCGGAAAGATCGATGTCATCGATGGAATGACGGGGAAGCATTACCACGGCAGCAGTCAAGTGGTGAAAACCATTTACAATAACCTTCCAAAGATCATGGGAGGGCTTCACAAAAAATTGCTCGAACTCGAAGCGAGGCATATGGCATTTCAAATGACGCAGGGGGCGCGGCATGGAAAGGAACTCTCTGAATTGGCCAAGACATTCGGAATCAAGGGATTCTATTTGGATAAAGAAAATTGGCTGAAAAAGGAAAAAACGATTCTTTCTCGCTTGGATGACAAGCCCTTTTTCAAAATAAAGGAACTGGTCGTTTGGGAACTCGAGGAATTGAGCGGTATCGCCATTCGGGGTAATGAGCGCGGAAAAAACCTCAAATTCAATACGGATACTCTCAAGTGGGAACGACGCATTCTGACCGAATGGGAAGTCAATATCCGAAGTCGAAACAGCTTTAAGCGGGCGAATAAGTATCAAGGGATAAATCTGGATACTAACGAGGGCTTCCATATCAGCGACGTGCTTCCAGGAAATGTTTACACCGGTAGTTTCGAGGAGGTGAAAGTGTCGTATCCGATAATCGTTTCGCGATCGGAAGACGAACAGGAGCAGATTGATCGATTGCAGCGCTTAATCGTTAAGAACTTGAGCTATTTGTATGATCCGTTCTCTTGGGCGGCACGTCGCAATACGCGTTTTCGGACCGCGTTCGTTTCGCGGCTAAAAGCACACATGGAGCAGCGAGGAAGTAGAATTTTAGACCGCGAGTGGTTT
>Ga0302122_10000632_pt1 | contig 22006 bp, 13 predicted proteins | sample CB21_SCM_MG_FD_203115 | JGI IMG/M metagenome (GOLD analysis project Ga0302122, IMG submission 203115) | Marine microbial communities from Western Arctic Ocean, Canada - CB21_SCM | ecosystem: Environmental > Aquatic > Marine > Oceanic | place: Canada: Western Arctic Ocean | collected 2017-09-28
AGAGACCCGCGTGCGCCTCACGACGCCTGTGCTCAAGTCCTACTCTTGAGTGGTGTCCCTCATGGACGCCACATTTATATACATTCCGCCGCGCGACGTGCTCGCCCGGACGGGTACCTTTGTGAGGCGCACCACTACGTTCAGCGTGCCTCACAGAAATACCCTTCGCCTTCCCCGGGCCGCCCCGCCGCGCCGCCCAATTCATTGACCCCCCTTATGTTCATACCCTATGTTCATACCCCGTTTTAACTTAGCCTTAAAACCAGTACACTGGACATTCAAATTCTGCTGCGATTGATTGATTTGCGTTCCCTCTCAAGAGGGCATCCAGCGAGCTGCCCCTCCCGAGGGGGGTCAGCCTAATTATTTATTTAGGAGCTACTTTTTCTTAGCTTTCTTCCCCTTTCCCTTGGCGGCACCCTTCTTTTTGTCACCGCCCTTGGCCTTCTTCTCCTTCCCACCCTTGCCCTTGGCGTCTTTGCCCTTGGCACCCTTCTTGCCGCCCTTCGCGTCTTTCTTGCCCTTGCCCTTGGCCGCCTTCTTCTTCTTCTTCTCGGAGACTTTGGGCGTGGGGATCGACAAGGCGTCGACGGTCCTTTGTAGCAGCTCCTCGCGCGCCATCGTCGCGGCCTCGAGCCGTTCCAAAGCCGCCGCGCGGCTGGGCACCGCTCCTAAAGCAACGGCTAACACCGCCCCGAGCACAGAAATAGAACCGTCATCAGCGCCCATCATCGCAAATAAGGTCGGACTCGCGTTCTGCAGGCGCATGCGCGCGTCGCTGGCGTCGCACGTCGCTCGACTGGCGACGCCCTTCCAGAGCTCCACCTCCGCGTAGGGCTGCGCGGCCGCCTTGGCCGCCTCGTCGATCAGCAAATTGATCTGCTGCCCGAGGATCCTTCCGCGATGGCCGGCCTTGACCGCGATGGCCGTCTGGGCGGCTCTATCAGCATTTGCTGAATCGAACCACCACATGGCCGCGTGGAACGCGGCCTCGGAGGCCTCGCACCGTAACCTCATGGTATTTACGTCGCCTTCATGTTTCGCGAATGCCAAACAAGCCAAGACGGCGGGCTCCCGCTGCTCGTAGTTCGGGCACCGGATGGCGCAGTTCCGGCGCACCTCATCTTTGCGCTTGTGTTCGGCCCGCCGCCATTCTCTTTCTTCCACCTCCTCGGGCCCTTCAGAAAAGTCGTCGAACGACCGTTGCGGGGACGTCACCGGCGTCGGGGCTTTCCCGCGACTTCCGGCGGACGTGGGTCGCCCCTGCGTCGTCGGTCGATCCGAAGGCTCGTACTCTTCTCGTTCGTCGTCGGAGTCGGACCAGTCGTCATCGAGCGATGGTAACGCCACCGGCGCGTCCTCCAAAGTGAGGGACCCGTCCATGGGCCCCGGCGTCGCCAGGAACCGCCGCAACACGCCGACGATCATTTGTTCCTCGGTCGCCGGTTCGACGTGGCACGTGTCGTACTGGAACTGGAGCTCCGCTTCGACACGGGCGAGTTGACTGACTAACGTCGTGGTGGCGCGTTCATGAATCAATTCCGCCTCGCCCAATTGTTCGCCCGTCATTTCTAGCGACGCCTGGTAGTGGTCAATACGATCTCTACAAGACTCGAGCTCGTGGAAAAGGTAGTCCCTCGCGTCCCGCTCGAACTCGTGCAGCGCCGTGGCGTCGGCTAGAAAGGTGATGACATTTCTATAATCGGACTCCTTTCGTAGTTTGCGCTCGATGTGTTTTAACGCGAGCTCCTTGGCTTCGACGCCTCGTAGCAATCCTTCTAAATCAGCAGCGCGAGGGGGCTTCTGGTCCCTTAATTTGACGTGCCGCGGGACGTAGTGGGGCCGGAACACCCCTTGGCCGCCTTGAGAGAACGCCGCCCGTCGCCGCCACATTTGCAAGGTAAACACGCGCGGATCCACACGAGCGGACCGCAACGGCTGGCCCTCCGCCCTCAGGTATTCGTACAGGATCCCGTCCCACATCGTCGCGAGACACTCCATGTGGGCCCGTTCCGCGGAGCTGTACCGTGCAGAAGTCTGCGCCACCTTCCGCAACACCCCGGCCTTCTTCTCCGCGTGCGTGCCGAACTCGCACTCTTCCACCAAACCGAGCGCGCCGCAGAGCGAGCCCAGTTCCGCGGGGTTGTGCATGTCCAGGAGCTTGGAGAGGCCCTCCCGTAACTGCGTCGCAAGCCGCTTCTCCTCTTCCACTAGCGGATCGAGGATGACCGCCTTGCTGAACTGGTTCAGCTTCTGGAGGTCGAAGCCCTTGGAGTCGGCGGCGGCGTTGGCGACCATCTTCTCGTCGGGGGGCTGCCTCGGCGTCTGTGCTGCTCCTGGGCTGTCGGTTGGGTGGGGCGCCTCCCGGTGGGACGTCTGCGCACGCGTTGGTGGCGGCTGGCGTCGGTGGCGTTGGTGGCTGTTGGTATATTGCGGGTTAGGGAGCCTCTTGTCGCTTGCCCGGGCTCGGTGTAGCTCTGTGAGGGGGTCCCCTGCTGCCGTGTGGGCCGCCCCGGCGAGTGGGCAGCCTACTATGGTGGCTTGAAAGTGCCAAACAGCGCCGCGCTAAGTTCGGGTTCGCGCTGTAATTGACGGGTTTTCCGCCGCGCGGTCGTCGATCGACGTGTGTGACGCCTCTGCAGCTCTGCACAAGCTGCATCGTTACAAGTCATAAAGGACTCACTCCTACGTGATCGAGGACCGCTGCGACACACGCCGCCAAGCAAGCTCACAGCAAAAAGCATCGACGAACGATGGCCGACGCCGCGGCGGACGAGCCGCAGGAGGACAATGGCATACTGGGCGGCGGCATCCACCGCATGATCATGATCTTCATCGCCACGCAGTGCATCTCCAATCTGTTCGGGCCGCCGAAGACGCCGCCCGGCGTACCGACGGAGGAGCGGGAATTGACAAAGATGGAGAAGTGGGCCAAGGCGCGCCTCCCGGAGCAGCCGGCGCCGGCGCCGCGGTTCTCGAGTCATGACGCGCACGGGAATCGGTTGGCGCCGCACATGCGGCGATGGGAAGACGACCATGCGTTTCACCTGCACGCGTTTTATGGTTGTAGCAACGAGACGTCCGACTTGACGCCGCTCTGGGCCGAAGGGAACTTGACCTACTCGTTTGATGCGGCGAATATTCGCACGCAAACCTTCCAGCTGTTCCGCGAGAACGCGACCGCTTGTCTACAAAGAGCGTGGACCAACCAAACTGTGTTTTTACACCTCTTCGCCACGGCCAATGAGACGTTTGATCTAGACCACATCGAGATGCGGACCGTGGCCGAGCTCACCATGCATAGACCCCTCCCGCAAGGAAAGAAAGGGCGCTCGTTACTCGACGACGCGGTCGAAGAGGAGGAGGTCGTGTATGACGACCGGCCGGTGCTCCACTGGAAGCCGACATTAGACGTGCGCATGGCCATGCTGCCGCCGGTGTTCGAGCGGGGGGCGATCCCGGACCCCGTTTCAAGGTTGTTGACCTTCGACGAGGCGGGCGACTACCTCCCGCCTTTACATAAAGACGAGTTCTGGCTACTCGGGAAGTCGCTCCAACCTATGAATGCGAGCGTCAAAGTGCTCAACTTGACGGTGAGCTTTGATATTGACGGAACTGTCAAATGGCAACTCAAGTCGTCCATGGAGCAGTCCTGGCGCCAGCAAGCTAAATTAGGCATGGGCTCCGTGAACGAGAACGATATGTTGCGGGAGATGTTGTTAGAGACGAAGCCGTGGGTGCTCGCGCTGACGTTTATTGTGTCTATTTTACACACGCTCTTCGAGTTCCTCGCCTTCCGGAACAACGTCAAGTTCTGGCGGAACAAGAAGACGCTGGTGGGCTTGTCCGCTAGAACGATCGCCTGGAACGCCGTGTGCCAATTAATTGTGATGCTCTATTTACTCGACAACGACACGTCGTGGATGGTCCTCTTCTCGTCGGGCATGGCTTTATTAACAGAAGCCTGGAAGCTGACCAAGGCCGTGACGTTCGAAGATGGGAAGCTTCGATTGGAGGAGTCCTACGCCGAGTCGCCGACTAAGGCGTACGACGACGTCGCGACGAGCCACCTGATGTACTTGCTGGCGCCGTTGTTGGTGGGATTTTCCACGTATTCGCTCGTGACGGATCTACACAAGGGCTGGTACTCGTGGCTCGTGTCGTCTGCCGTCGGGTTCATTTACGCCTTTGGGTTCGTCATGATGACGCCGCAGCTGTATATCAATTATAGATTGCGGAGCGTGGCGCATCTGCCGTGGCGCGCCATGGTCTACAAGTCGCTGAACACGTTTATTGATGATATTTTTGCCTTCATCATCAAGCAGCCAACTCTTAGACGGTTAGCGTGCCTGCGCGACGACGTCATCTTCCTGGCGACGCTCTACCAGCGGTACCTCTACCCGGTCGACAAGACGCGCGTGAATGAGTTCGGGCAAGGGGGCGCGGACGACGCGGACGACGCGGACGCGGTCGGCGCGCTGAAGCTGGCGGCCGCGAGTGCGCCCGCGGCGCCCGCGGCGCTGGATCTGGCGGAGCCGGCGGCGGGGCCGTCTTCTTAGTTCAATGGTTGTGTGGTTTATACAATGTCTTACACTAATAGAAGTAGTTAGCTCCCGTGCCGGGACATCCGAGTCTGATCCAAATATGCGCTGCGCCGCGCCGCGTGCTGCTTCTTCGCCGTGCGGTACTCGTCCAGATCGTCGAACTCGCGGCCGGGGAACGTCACGTTGTCGGTCCACTTGCCATTTGATTTCAGGCTGGCTCCCTCGACGTATCTCTTCTTCCGCTTTTTCGACGCGTCGTCAGGCTTTATTTTTTTCCGCTGCCTCTTGTCGGAGGCTAACTGGGCAGGCGTTCTCGGCTTCGGCGCCGGCGGCTCGACTGTCACCCTCGGCGCCGGCGCGCGTTCAGATCGGCGCGGAGCCCCTGGGGGCGGCTGCGGTGGCGGCAGCGGCGGCTGCGGCTGCGGCTGCGGCAGAAGGTGCGAGGGCAGCGGCGGCAGCGCGGCCAGTACTAACGCGAGCGGTTCTTCGTCAAGGAAGTTGACGGTCTACAACCCCTTGTAACTCACACGTGCGGCGTCGCAGGCCCGCGCGGCGTCCTCCTCGACGTCGAAGTTGCCGAGGGAAATTTTAGAACCTCGCACTGTGATCCACGCTCGCCACCCGCCACTCATTTTGTCCCTGTTCACGCCCGTGAAGCGACTGGTCTTGGCTGGGACCGGCGCGGAGGCTTGGGCGTCCGACTTGTACTGAATGTACTCGGCGTCGGTGCGGTAGGCGACACTGGCTCGCACGAGGGCGAGTGCTCCATCTAGATATTTCCTCAATTGGGTCAGCGACTGCGCGCGATCCCGGTTTCCCACAGAGTAGTCCTTGCCGACGATGTCGTCGTAGCAGGGGAAGTCCGGCGGCACCGTGACAGCGAAGCTGTGCCATATAGAGTCCGGGCCGCAGTGGAAGCCACTGCTCGTCAGCGGCGCGCGGAGGTCCTTCATGTTCGTCTGGTCCTTGACCACCTCGAGCAGGTCCGCGCACACGGCGACCCAGGCCGACGCCGCCGACGCGACGTGCGGCCTCGACGCTGACGGCGCCGGCGCCGGGCGGGCGCGCGGCCTCGCCCGGGGAACAATAGCGCGCGGGGGTGGCGGCGGTGTCGCGGCCGCAAGCGGGACCACGGCTGCGACAACTAACGCGTCGACGGGCGGCGGCGGCGCGGTCGCGGCGCCCGTGAGCCGCACGCGCGCATACTCTTCGAGCTGTTTAAACCGCCTCCCCAAATGGTCGTACATTGACCGAAGACCTGTTGGCCATAGCGGATCGGGAGGTCCACCCCGGTGCTGATAGAGAAGCCGCCGCGCATCACGGACGACTCGGGACTCTCCTGACATACATGCGTCAAGGATTTGGCGTCGCTCATCGTCAGGGACGTTTGCCTTCCTTAGATGGTAATCGCTCTCCGCTCTTTTATCTACGGTGAGGCGCGCCCCGCGTCTATGCGCTGGTAGCGGTGCCGGTGCCACTGGTGGCGCTGCCATAGGCGTCACCACCGCCGCCGGGCTAGCATCACGCGTCGTCGGCGCGTCGACGTCGACGGTGAGCTGAGCGGCCCGAACTTTTGCCGCAGGCGCTTCACCGTAGTCACCGTCGTCCCACGCGATCGCGTACGCGCGGCCGCCATCGATCACATCGTCCACGACGCCCGGGAACCAGCGGTGGCCCCACATCGCGAGTACCTTGTCGCCAGCGCTGAGCGCCGCGACGATAGGCGTAAATGGAGCGACGCGCGAGGTCTTGCGACAGTTCGGACAAGCCGTCAGCGTACCACGCCGGGACGTGGTCGCAGCCGTGCCGACCGCTCCAGCCATCTGCGCGAGGCAGGCCGCGTGAAAGCGGTGGCCGCACGCCAGCGCCGACACGCCACCGCCGTCGAGATCTTCGAGACAGATGCTGCATTGGTCCATGACACTTAATCGATCTTCCGCCGCGCCTGCAGGCCTTGGTAGACGGTCCACCCTATCCAGGAGTACATCAATACAACAGTCACGGCGGCGCAGCCAATCAGCAAGATGAGGCCGGTGCCGACCTCGTCGTCGTCGTTAGGCATCTCTCGTCACGCTGCAATGTTTTGGACGTGTGAGAAACCCGTGTGAAATACCCGTACTTTAAATGGGCGCGGCACTTTTTGCGGGCCAGCCCCGCAAAAATTGCGTGCTTTGCACCGCGGCTGCACGCGAAGCAAAGCCGCTGCAGCAATGGCCGACGCCGCCGTGCAAGCCCGACTCAAGGAGTGGGCCGAGCTCCTCACGGCCTTTTACGAGGGCAAGGATGCCGCCCAAAAGGCCTGGTTGGACCGGGAGCTCAATCGTAGGCGGGCCCAACCGCACGCCTGGAGGGATGCGTTATTGTGGCTCCAGCCGCCGCGCGCGGTCGACGCCTCGCACGGCGCGGAGTACTACGTCACGTACTTCGCCGCGTCCGTGCTGGAGGAGGCCGTGCGCGTCGGCTTCGGGAGCGAGCGCGTTGGTGGTGAAGGCCGAAGGGCGGTGCGAAGTGCGTTGTTTGACCCTTCGAACAACTGCGGAGTGTTGGTGGACGCGGCGGCGGGCCGGCGGCCGAAACTACCTCGAGCCATCTCCACGCGATTGCAAAAAGTGTACGTGGACGTGGGCAAGGTGTCGTGGCCGTCGGAAGTACCTGATTATTTAGATGAAATTTGCCGCACGGCTCTAAGTGCAGAAGCTGCGACGAAGACCCTGGGTCTGGACCTGTTAGCGTTGGCCGCGGAGGAGTTCTGCTCGGGGAGCAAGATCCCCGTGGCGCGCGGACGGGAGCTCAAGGAGGGCGTGGCGCTGCGGTTACCGCAGATTCTGGCGTTGTTATGCGATGTCCTAGTTGCCACAGACGCGGACGCCATGCAAAGTGCTCTGAAATGTCTGGAAACCCTCGTCACGTGGGCACCTTTGAAGGGCTACGTTACAAGAGATCTTCTCCGGACCCTAGTCAAATTAGTAGATGAAGACTTGCGAACGAAGACCTTCTGCGGCGACGCGGCCGCGCGCGCGTTGGACGCTATCCTGTCAAAAAACCTGATCCCGCCGGACATGGAGGGCTTTATAGATGAAGTCGGAGCGCTCGTGCTGGGACTCCTGCGCACTCTAGCCTCAGCACTAGATTCGCACGACGACGAGGATCAGGAGGAAGTTTTAGCCGCGACGGCCGAATTAGTCTCGACCTTTGTGGAACTCCATGTCCCGCGCATCTTGCAGCGGCCGGACTTTCCGGTCGCGGAATTACTAGGGTTGCTGGCGCGCGTGCTCTTTTCTAGAAACGCGAACCCCCGGACGCTCCGGCGGAATTTAAGACCCTGGGACACGCTCGTGAATTACCTGGGCGAGACGGACGTCGCGCCGCCGCCGGCTTTAGCTTCGGGCGTGGTGGACGTCGTGGTTGCGTTCTTCAGGGACCGGTGCCTGTTCGAGCATAATGGAGAAGCTCTAGCGGATTTGTCGGCCGACGACGATTCTGATGGAGAAGACAAGGAGGAGGCCTTCGATAACGATGAAGATCTCATCGAGGAATTAGCCGGCGGCGCGCCGGCGGCGCCTGCTTTAGGCGGCGAATTCCGCGTGCGGGGCGACGGCGGCGAGCTGCGCGGGCTCATCATGGACGGCCAAAAGCTGTGCGCGCAAGCGTGTAGAGGCCCCCTCTCGTCCCAGGCGGCGCCGGCATTGTGCCAAGCGGCCCTGCAAGCCTTAGAAGCGTCCCTCGCAAAAGCGTTGCCGCCCCCGGAGACCTGCCAGGACGGCCTGCCTTCTTCCTGCCGGCCGGGGGCCATCGACGCCGCGACTTCCTTGTACGTGCTCGCGGCGTCGGCGCCGGCCTATGACCAACAACTCCTTTACCAAGCGACGGAGGCCGTGGCCTCCTTAGCGCACAAGTGCATCACCAATAGGGCCCATGCCTTGGGCCCGGCGCATTTGGCCCTGGGCTGCGCGTCGTTAGATGCGCTGCGGTCTTTGGCGCCGGCGTATTCGGTCACGGTCGGCGAGCAGTCCTTGACCCTTATTGACGGCATCCTGGGCGCGGCCTTCTCGGCGCTGGACGACCAGATCGTGCCGGCCCCGGAACCGCTCGCGCGCTGCGCCGCCTGGACCGTTTTAGCTGTCGCCAAGGCCGCGCCTCAGGCCCCGTGGCTCGGGCGCTCCGAGAAGCTGCGGGCGCTCGGCGCCGCGGCGCGACGCGTCGCGGCGCCCGCGCGGACGCTAGCGTTAAGGGCGGCTTTAGCCGCCCACGCCGCGGCGGGCCAGGGCGACGCCGACGCTATATTAGCGGCGCCGCTGGTGACGCCCATCGTGGACGCCGCGCAAAAGCTCCAGGCGGTGGGGGACGCGACGCTCTTCGTTGCCGACGCGTTGGACGCGCAGACGCTGAATCTGGCGCGGGGCGGCGCGCGCGCGTTAGCGGCTCTCTGCGCGGGCGCGTTCAAGGACGGGGTGCGGACGCCCTTTCGCGTGAGCCTCCAGGCCGCCTTGAGTGCGACGCCGCGCTTACTAGCGTACGCGGCCGCGCGGGCATTGCAGCCACAACCGGACCGGTCAGCGCCGCCCCACGCGGCGCGGCAGGTCGCGGCCTCGCGCGCACCGCACCTGGCGCTGGCGACGGCCCTGGCGGATCTCAATGCGTGCGCCGCGAAGCTGGACCCCGAATTAGGCGGCGATGCGGCTCTGTCCTCGGCGACGTTTCTGCGCGCAGCCCTGGACGCGACGCGGCCGGCCTCCCAGTTATTGAGTGAGAATCAGGCCACCGTGCCACCCCGCAAAGCCTGTGTGACGATCGTGCAAAGTACCATTGTTGTGGGGCGGGCCGCGTGCCAAGGTCGGGGCGCCCAGTCCGCGGCGCTGGATCTGTGCGCTTTACTCCTCGATCATTGCGCGCTGTTATCGAGGAACGCCCAGTACGCCCCGGACCTCTTACCGCCGTTGTTAGATACCACGCGGCGGCTCCTAGTTGATAGGTGGGCCGCGTTCGTAAGGCGACCGACGGGGGCCACAACACCTCAAGAACAACTGGCCCAGGCGACGGCGCCGGCCGTTTTGGTCGACGAGCGCGCGGCTCGCTTGTTCCACGCGCTGTGCGACCTGTGCTGCTTCGCGGCGCGCGGCGACGACCTGCCGCCCCGGTGCGTCGAGGCGTCTCTGTCCGCCTTGGCCGACGCGGACGCCAAGCGTCGGTTATTTGATTTTCCGCCCTTTGTGGAACGGTGGCGCGCGCCCTTGTGCGATGCTCTGCTGGGGGCGCTATTGGACGGCCGGCACGCGTTACTGGGCGACGAGGCCGCCGCTTTGCTCCATCGGCTCGCGGCCCCGGACATGGCCGGCTTCTTCGGTGCTTTCTTACCCCAACGCATCGCGGCGCTCGACGGGCTGGACGAAACCCAGAAGCGGGCCGTCCTCTGGCCGCGCGCGGATGATCGGCCGAGCTTTTGTCGGGGATTGAAGGATGCGGCGGCGGACGTGGCGCATTACCGGCTCGTGAATACGAGCGCGGTGGAGTAGATCTAGTTTATTAACAATGTGGTTATTGTTTAATCTACGTCTCCTGGTGCCTATTGTTGTTGACACTCGGCGGGACGTTCGTCGGCGGGAGTTTTCTAATATGCCGGCGACGCCGGCGAGGAGTTCCGCGGGGTCGTGTCCTTGGTGCTTAAATTGCGCCGCGTTCATTGAGGCGCATAGCTTCCGCGTCAAGGGATGTTCCTTGCCAAGTACCTGTTGTGCCGTCTGGTGCGCGCCTTCTGTAATCGTCACCGCCTCTTGGAGATCAGCTGGCGAGGCTCCGGCGTCCTTATGGAGTGCTTGCGCGAGGCTATACTGCATCGTTAGCGTAATAATGTGGCCGGGTCCCAAAGACGCGACGGACGAGGCGCGGAGCGATGTACCACACCGCGAGCGAGACTGAGTAGGCGACGAACGCGTCCGCGGCGCCAAAGATCCACCAGTTCGGCATGGCTGGTTGCGACATGCGCTCGTCCGCATCGAACACATTCCCGTCGGGCTTGTTTCGGGCCGCCCAAATGCGGACGCCCGAGTACGAAGTGTCTAATGAAGCGAACCACCACACGGGCGGCGTGCCCCGCAGGAACCGCGCCGGGTCGCGGTAGCAAGAAATGGCCGCGTACACGAGCTTGAGGGCGAGGACGGGATGGTCCGAGGGCTTACCCATCCGGGCGTCGTGCGAGGTCACTTAGTAAACTCACTTCAGTCCTGAGCTCAACGCAACCGGCGACCCATCTCGCACAGAGTTTGGCAGGGCCCAGTGAGTTAGATATGAAGTAAGTAACAGCCCGGACCGATGTTAAACAAGGCCCTCTACAAAGAGCATATTAGGCTTACTCCGCAGAAAACCCGTTTTGACAATGTCGAGAAGAAGAGGCGAGGCAGAGGCCACGAGGGGCCAAGGCGCAGGAAGTGTCCGACAGCTTAGGTGCAGAGTCCACTCTTGCGCTCAAAACCCGTTTTGGCTCATTTTGCCAAAATATTTGCCCAAATTATTTGCCGACGGACGAGGTATGCGGCGCGTTGGCGCATCAGGAGAACGTATGCTTATCGCTCAGGGCAATATTGCTAGCACGTATTCGGCCCTCGAACGGTTTGAAGAGGCCCTAAGCCTGAAACAGGAAGTATACTCTGGATTTTTGAAGCGCTACGGCGAAGAACATGAGATAGCCCTCCGAGCGGCCAACAACTACGCGTCGTCCCTTATCGATTCGCAGCGCTCCGAAGAAGCCAAGGCACTGATGCGCAAAACGATACCCGTGGCGCGACGCGTTCTCGGAGAGAGTAATAAGCAAACGCTCAAAATGAGGTGGCATTACGCGATCACGATCTTCGAGGACGACGGTGCTACAATTGATGATCTCTGCGAAGCCGTGGAGACGCTCGAGTCCGTCGAACCGTCGTGGAAACGCGTATTCGGCGACATAAACCCTGAGACAACGCGTGTCCAGGAAGCGCTGGCACACGCGCGGGGGAAGCTAGCCCAGGCGCGCGCTGCGTAATACTTCTACTAGAAGTAGTAAATAAATAAACTTCTAGTTTAAGTCTCCTTAGATGTGGGTGCCTCGTAGATTTCGAGCTTCGCTTAACAATAGATTCATATATATCACGTTATACAAGGTGGGGAAGAAGAAAGAGGAGCTAGACGCCCTCCAGGTCGCCCAGACCGGGCGCCTCGTAGCCGCCGCGCATGGGATTCTCAACGTGCTCCTCGAAGGACGGCGGGGCGCCCGTCCCGGGCGTCTCCGGCACCGAGGAGTCCCACGCGCCGCCGAAGGGGCTGTCGAAGGCCGACGGCGTGCCCGGCAGCGGCGCGAAGGCCGTCCGGAGGGCGCCGCCGCCGCCCTGCCGCTTCTGGTAGAAGACGTAGAGCAGCGCGACGCCGACGGCCGCCGAGGCCAGGCACGCGACCACGATCAGCGCGACGCCGGCCGACGACCGCCCCGCGTCCGGGTCGTCGTCGTGGCCTTTGGAGGACGGCGCTGCGGGTTGATTGTCAGTGGACGGCTCCCGCCCACCGCTCTGCGGCGTCGTCGCGTCGTCCGTACCGCCGCCGCACTCCGAGATCACGGCCATCACCAAAGACTTTTGCGACTCGGAGAGCTCGTAGTTCGACTCCAACAAACAGTCCCACCTCCGGACGGAGGGGATCGACAGCCCGCCGCAGCCCTGCCGGTCCACGTAGGCACACTGCTCTTCTCTAGAAAAGTCTAACACACCGAACTGGTCCACGACCGCCGTCCGACACGCGTCGGCGTACGCGCCTAAATACGCGCAGTCGATCTGATCTAACGCATCGCAGGCCTCGTGGGCCTCCCGGACCACACTTCGAAAATCGTCGAAGTCCGCGCAGTGCGGAATGCTCAGCTCGTCGGTCGCGCAGTCGCAGAAGCCCGCGTCGCCGTCGTAGTAGACCATGGTCGCCAGGCGCTTCACCAGTTCATCGCTGGATTCAATGGCCTCGGACTCGTCGGGCACGGCCGCCGCGAGGATCCGCATGCACTCCTTGGCTTTTTCGTCCTGCTGCGATAATGTGCCCGGGGCGTCGGCCAGCTCCTGCGCGCACGCCTCGAAGGCGTCGAGCTCCTGCCAGTCGTAGGTGCCCAGGCACAGCGCCGGGCGCTTCTCCCACAGGTCCGGCTCGAAGGGGTCGTCCGCGGCGCGCATGGGCACCTGCGTATCTAAACAGTCCATCACACCGGACGCGGCCTTCCAGCCCTGTAAATTCTCGTTGACCGTGCATGTTTTGTCCCCGACGCAGCGCGCGGGCAGCGGATCGTCCGTCGCGTCGTCCTTGCCGTAGTAGTAGGCGCTATCGTCGGCGTTCCAGAATTCGTCGTCGCCCTGGCCGTCGGTCCAGTCGTCCTGGGCCGCGGATAAAGTGGAGCACCCGACGTCGCACGAGGAGCGGGTCGAACCGGCGGTGAGCTCGATGCCGCACGCCTCCGGCGCGGCGCCGCTGTTCAGGATTTTGGTCGAGCCGTCCGGCAGCTGCTCCACGGCCTGCCACGTGACCTCCTCGCGCCACTCGCCGGACGTCGCGGTGATGGAGTAGCACCCCGGCGCCATGCAGTAGGGGAACTCCTTGTAGGCGCCGTCGGTTAACGTGGCCGTGTGCAGTACATTACCTGAAGCGTCCGCGACGCTGATGTCGGCGCCGTTCCAGCCGTCGCCCCAGCTGTCGGTGAGGCGCAGCACCAATAAAGCTTCGTTCGTCGCGCACGTGAAGAGTGCCGTCGGCGGCGGCGTCTCCTTGCCGGCGAAGCCGCACGGGTCCTTGGCGTGCGCTCCCGAAGGACATGCTGCACCGCCGACGGCGAAGGCGCAGTCCGCCTCGTGCGCGCCCGAGAAGACGGCGCCGCCCTCCGTGGGGTCTCCCAATGCCCAGGCGGGCTTGGCGTTTGCGCCGCTCGGTGCGAACTTGAAGTCGTAGCAGCCGCTCGCCAGGCAGAGGTCGTCCTCGCCCTGGAACCCGCCTAATAAAGTCCCGGTGGCCACAATGGTGTCGTCGTCTCCTATAATTGTGTAGAGGGCCCCGGCCCAGCCGTCGCCCTCGTCGTCGTAGAGCTCGAGCTCGTACGGGAGCTTGTCTTCACCACAGCCCGTGAGCTGCGGTGACGGCATACATGTCGCCGGGCAGAAGTCGCCCCCCACCGAGAAGTCGCACTGGGCCGGCGCGCCGCCGGACGCCGCTACTCCTACATCTTTCTCCCCCAGCACCCAGGACACCTCCTCGGCCCACCAGCCCCAGGCCAGGGTGACGGAGTAGCAGCCCGGCTCCCGAATACAGAGATCGTGCACGCCGAAGTGGCCCGTTTGCAGGGACCCGCTGGCCACCTCGGCGCCGCGCGTGCCGCGCGTGTCGTGTTGATGGATCGCGTAGTCCACGAAGCCCCAGCCGTTGAAGCCCGCGTCGAAGAGCTCCATCTGGTACGCGTGGTCCCGGCACTCCGTCTTGACGGAGCACTGGTCCGGGCAGAACTGGGTTTCGCCCACCGAGAACGAGCAGACGCTCGGCGAGGTGCCGGACGCGGCGCGTTGGAGGCGGCCCGCGCTGTCCGCGTCCTCGACCAGCCACGACCCGCCGTCCCGAAACTCCGCATCGGCCTGGGCCTCAAACACATAACAGCCGTCCGCCAGGCAGATATCGAGGGGCTCGTCGTTGAACGCCGCACCCGGGGGGACCGTGCCGGCCGCGACCGCCGCGTAGCTCTCCGCAATTACACTGTAGAGCGCATAATCGAAGGGTTTCCCGTTCGGGTTCGCCAGGGAGAGCGCGCCTTTCTGCCGCGCGCCGCAGCCTTGGGCCTGGGGGTCCCGGCAATTGAACGGTACGCTACATTCGCCCTCGCACGTCGCCTGGCAGCAGTCGCCGCCGTCCCAGTTGCAACTCTGCGTGTTGTAGCAGCCGTCGCGGTCGCACCGGCCGTCGCCGACCCACGCTTGGTGGGCCACGTCGCATTCCGTAGCCGAGCACTCCTTGGGCGCCGCGGCGGGCGCCGGCGTCCCGTCCGTGTCGACGGCCGCGGCGCAGGCCGACCAGACGCTGCACAGCAGCGTCGCGGAGTGCGACACCGGGTCGACCTTCGGGCAGAAGTCTTTTGTTTGGAGGTACTCCACGACCCGCTGGCAGCCCCAGTCCTCGGCGTCGTCCGACAGGTCGATGGACTCGTCGTCCTCCTCGGTCACCAACGATAAGACACAAGGAGCGCAGCCGTCGGCCTTGAGATCGAGCTCGCACTGCCCGAAGGCGCTGAGGCACTGCGCGTCGTAGTCGACCGCCTGGTTGAGGCGGCGGCCCGCGAGCTGGTCGAGGAAGCGGGGGAGCGCCGGCGGCGCCTTGGAGGCCGGTTCGGCTGCGGAGAGCGCAGACCTGGCCTTCTCGATGAATCCGGCCCGCGCGGCCACCGGGCCCAGGCAGAGGAGGAGCGCTGCGAGGCACCGCATCCTGAGCTTTCGCGCGCTGCTCCTGGGGCTCGTAGCGTGGCGACGGAACCCAGAGTCACGACGGAATGTTGAAACCCGTGTTCTAAACTTAAGGAAGAAAACCCGTCCCTTAAATGCGCTCAGTGGCGTCGGCGTGCTGCTTGTGGACTTCGCACTGCCTTGTGACTGTTTTGATAACTGCTATCGCGAGGCGCCCAAAAATTAGAGCTGTAAAGCAATTAGAGCTGTAAAGCAATTAGAGCTGTAAAGCAATTAGAGCTGCAAAGCGGCTCCGCTGCAGCACTGCTGGCCAGCCTCTAGCACTCCAGTCTCGCACTCGTAGAGTGCGATGCAAGCCTTGCCGACGTGCACGTGCGCCGCGCACACGTTTTGCGACATATGCCGTCGGCCACAGGTGGCCGCGCTCGCCGCGATCGTGCCTGCGATTGTGCCCGCGGTCATCAGCGCCGTCGCACCAGCGGCAGACGTCCCCGCGGTGGCGGTCGTGGCCGTGGCCGTGCCCGCTATCGTTGCCGCCGCCCTGCTGATCCCTCCTGCTCCACCACCAACGCCGCTCGCCCCCATCATCATTCCGGCCGTGGCGGCCGCGGCCGCGGTGGTCGCTGCCGCGAGCGACCCCGGAGTGGTTGCCGCCGCCGCCGTGGCGGCCACCGCCGCAGCCCTCGCGGCGACGGCGCTGGCCCTGGCCTCGTCGGGCAGCTCGGAGTCGGACGGCTGCGAGGAGTTAGACGTCGCGCGGTGGTTGGCCGAGGGCGCAGCGACCCTGGCCGCCAAGGCCGCCCCGAAGGGCCGGCACGAGAAATGCAAGGCGGCTTCGAAGAAGGAGGCCCAGGCGCGCAGCGCCGCCCTCTCCACGACGGCGGACACGACGGGCGTGAGTTTTCGCGGCCGGGCGTTCCAGCAGCTCTACTACGAGACCAAATACGCGCGGCGGGGCCAGCTCGTGCACGATATCCTGGAAAGGCTCATGGGGGACCGGAGCAGCGACAGGGCCCGGGCCACGCGGCGGCTCCTGCGCGCCGAGCTCACCGCCAAGCGGAGCGGCAAGGCGCGGCTAACGGTGTGCTCCGTCGGCGGCGGCCCCGGCACGGACGCGGCTGGCGTCGTCGCGGCCAACGCCAACTTTCTCGGCTTTCTGCCCGCGCCGGCGGCGGCGGCGGTGAGTACGGCTGAGTCGGCGCTGGCGGACATAGCCGCGTCGTACCGGGTGGCCCGGAAGGCCGCCGCGGACCAACGGGCGGCATCGGAGTTGGCCGAAACGCGGCGCGCTGCGCACGGCAGACGCGCGGCGAGCAGGCGAAAGGAAATGGGCGCCGCGGAGGACGCATCGGCGGCGGCGGCGGCGGGGGTGCATTGCGACGGTTCGACGACGGCTAAGCAGCGTAAGGCTGCAGGACAAAGGGCGGTGAAGGCGGCGGCAACGCTCGAGCGCGCCCGCGAGAGCGCGGCGGCCGCGGACGCATGCTCGGCGCGAAGCGAAGTGGCGGCCGACGCAGCCCGGGTGGCCGCCGCCAACGCAGCGGCAACGGCCGAGCGGGTGAGCAAAGAGGCGCTGGTGTGCGCGAGGGCGGCCTCCGCGGCGGTTCAGCCGGACAACGGTGAGGGTGCGCATGCCCGGCTACACATTTCTCTGCTGGACTTTGAGCCACAGTGGGGGGGATACGCGGCGACGCTCGCCGCGCTCTTCCGGCCGCGGCACGCGACGGTCGATTTCTCCACGTGCGACGTGTGCGCGCCCTTATCAGGAGGAGCGGAGTGGGCGGCGAACCGCGCCGCCGCGCCCCCTCTATACGGCGCGGACTTATTGGTCTTCGCGTACGTTTGCCACGAGACGTCGCGCGCGGCGACGCTCTCGGGCCACGCGTTCTACCGCGACCTAGCCGTGGGCGCGCGGGCCGGCACTCTCCTCCTCTTCGCGGACGTCCAGGGCCGGTCGGCGTCAGCCCTGGCGGCTGTGCACGCCGCGATGGAGGGCGCGGTCGCGGAGGATGGCGGGGGGCGGCGCATCGCGCGCGTGCCGCTCGACCCGGGCGTGGAACTCTCGCTGCGGAGCGACCTCATGCTGCTGCACGTCAGTAGGTGATATGTAAGATGTGATATAATTTTGATTGGTGGTCCCGCGGTATCTCGCGTGGTAACGCCGTGGTTGGTCCCAACGGGCGTTCGACCCCTTGCCCCGCCCGGGGGAGCGCGGGTAGTTGTCAATAAGCATTTACGCACACGTAGTACGCGGGACGACCAAGCAAAAACTCACATGCATCACATCTTAGGCCCCCGGTCAATCACAAGCGGCGGTACATAATATCCGTCCGGATGACGTGCTTAACGCCCTCGCGCAGCTCCGGCGACTCGTGGAACAGGCGGTGATCGTGGACAAGCGCCATACCCGTGCGCGGCGGGACCACAATCCCGTCCTCGGGCCGCGAGCTCTGGCCTCCGAGCCTGTTCCAGATGGTCGTGTGGCCGCCGCGGTAGCCCTCATTCAGGTAGAGGAGCAAGGTGACGAACGAGCGCTCGTTCCTATTGCGAGAAAAGTGACCGTCCGGATGCTGCAGGAAGAACTGGCCCGGATTGTACTTCAAAAAGCGCAGGCGCTCGTTCAGGCCCACGAGCTGCCACTCGGCACCGGCGCTGTCCGTTTTGCGCTCTTGCAAGAACGGCAGCAGTCTGTGAAAGATTTCGTCAGTGAGCCGCCGTGAGGTAACCATGGTGCGGAGGCCATTTCGCTTCTTCACGGAACTTCCCCGGTGTGTCGCGAGCTTGTACCTTTGTTCCCCGGCAAGCCTAGTGAGCTCTGCAGCGTCGCCGGCCGTGATCACGTCGTTGACGATGCGTGCGAAGCCGCGGTCGATGCGTCCAGGGACATCGCGCGCGCTCTGCGTCACCGCAGAGAGCGCAAACGACTCGATGGAGGTCTGCCGCTGCTGCGGCGGCGGCGGCGCCGCTGGCGCGGGCGGCGGCGCGCCGCGGACGGCTTCTCGGTCATTGCGTAACTGAGCAAGCAAGACGTTGCCGGCCGACGCAGGCGCAGGTGCCAGCTTCGCGCGTTTGGCCGGCGGCTCACGTTTTTCGTCGTCAGAATCCGACTCGAGCACGAGCGGCGCGTCGGCGCCACAGGTGCCACTCAAGATCCGCGGCGTTGCGGTTGTGGCGTCGGCGTCCACGTCGATAGCCGCATCAATGGACGCCATCGCTGCGGTAAAGCAGTGCGAGCGCCGACGCCGGAGCCACTGCGGAACAATGCTTATCGCGGCGGGTATGCCTTAGAGCTCTTTTTTTGGGCGCCTCGCGACAAGCAGTAATAGAATTAGATCAAAAGCCGTGCGTCACAACACAAGGACGGCCTGCGGCCGCGTTAGACAGACGTTTTTGCACCTCAACGTGCGGGTTTCACACTGCAAAAAAACTTTAGACGCTCCGCGCGACAGTGCCTGCTCGGCTGGCTGTATTCATTGCCATTGCGCACCTTGTTGTCCGCTGAACGCTGCCGCTCAACCACCCTGCCGCGCACCGCCTGCAGTCCAGTGCTACTGCTACTGCCGCCGCGCGCCGCGCAACAGCACGAACCATGGCCGTCAGCGACGCCACGCCGCCGCCCTCGCTCGCACCGCTGACGCAGCTGCTGGGCATCGTCGTTGAGATATCGCCCGCCACGACGCCCTCGTCGTCCTCAGCGGCGTTCGCAAGGGTCGTCGAAGCTGTAGTTGCGTTGAGGAACGCGCACCTCCTCTGCCACCACGGCGGCGAGGTGCTGGTCGTCGCGGCTTTGCCCGGGAGTACGCAATTTGTGACAAGTGACGAGAAGGCCGGCGGCGCCGCCACCGCGAAAGCCTTGCGAGACTGCGCAGAAAGAGCGGACGCCGAACGCAAGAAGCCGGCCGCGGTGGCCGCGGCGCTGGGCCGGTTCCTCTGCTACGCCTCGGCGAAGCACGCCGCGGCGCGCTGCGTCCTGTTCAAGTGCGGCGAGGACGACGCGGGCCAGTACCACGCCGTCATGAACTGCCTCTTCGCGGCGCGGCGGCGGAAGGTGCTGGTGGACGCCGTCTCACTGGGCGCGAAGCCGTCGCCGCTCGCGAAGCTCTGCGCGCACCTGGCCAAGGGCTGCTACGCGCACAACCCGCCCCACCTGCGGGACCGCCTCGTGGCCGTCGCTCTCTCCACGTTCGGGGCGGACGCGGCGTGCCGCCAATCTCTCTCGTTACCCGCATTGCATGAAGCGGATTTCCGGACGGCGTGCTTGTGCTGCACCCCGCCGAAAGTTCTGGCGCGAGGCTACGTGTGCGCGACGTGCCTCTCGGTCTACTGCCGCGCGGACTACGAGTGCCCGTGCACGCAGGGGCTGCGGTCTGCTGCGGGGTAAGTTTATTTTGTTAATCTAAGCCGGTCGCCTTACCCCCCGATAGCGTTATAACACAGTAATCATTTAGGACCGGAAAGTCACCCCGGCTTGGAGCCGCCGAACGCCGACGACATGCGACGCATGAAGCTCGGTTTCTTTGCATTGCCCGGCGCGGGAGCAGGCCCCGGCACGGCGGCGGCCTCGAGGTCGTCCTCCGCGGCGGGCGCGACGGCGGCCGAGGGCCGCGCCGACGACTCGCTGGCCGTCGCCGGCTGCGCGCCTTCCTCCGCGTCGGCCGCGTGCGCGATGGCCGCGGCCGCCTCGAGGTCGTCCGCCGGCGCCTCCGTGTCATTTGTCTCGGCGGTCGTCGGCCGGTCGCCGTCCGAGTAGTCGTCCGATGAGGTGTCGTCGTACTTCTCGTCCTCGATGTACTCGATGACGGTCCGCACCGCCCGATCGCCGTGGGCCACGTCGTTCAGGCGGTCGCGCTCCGCGCGCCTGGCCACTCTCTTCGCCTGCTTCACGCGCCGCTCCTCCGCGCGCGCCTCCCGTTCTAATTGCGCATTGAATTCGGACCACTTCGCCAGGCGGTCGTCGACCCGGATGCGCACCTCGCCCTCGATCTTTTCTGACGCAATTGGTTCCCACGGCCGGACGCTGCGGGGCCCCACGTAAAAGAGGGCATAGTTCCACAAAATAAAGGCGAGGGTGTAGAAGAGGACCGACACATGGAACAATGGAGCGGCCGTCAAAGCGGACCCCTCCATGACGTTCACCACAATACCTAACGAGCCGACGGAAACAATCCCGACGCAGTACCGCCACAACCTATTCCGCCGCTTCAGACTCCTCCGCAACCGCCGGGGCATGGTCCGCGTGTAGCACCGCTTCCGCCAGGCCTCCCTTTCTTCAATTTCCGACCGCTGCCCGGACTCGAGGTGCGCCCGGACCTTGTCCACGACGTCTTGCTTGGCGATGGCTTCTTTCTCCGCCTGGCGCTGTTCGGACGCGATGCGCGCGTAGTACGTCTCCTCGAGGTGCTGGTAGTCTTTCTCCTTCAAGCGCCGCTCTTTCCGGTAGAGCTGGGCCTCATTGAGGATTTCCTTGATCCCTGCTCTAATGGCCAGGGTGATCTTGGGGTCCAGGAGTCTCTTCTCCAGGAAATTCAAGTAGATGGCGAGCTGGTCCTCGGTCATCTTCCGGATGCGCTTGGCCATGTTCAGCTCCATGGCGCTCTCGTTCCGGATCTCGTCGATTAATTCGCCGAGCGTGACCGCGCGCTTGTTCGTGACCACGGCATCTCTCCGCTCCTTTGGTGAGCTGCGCTGCTGGAGGGCCGCGGCCAGGGCCTCGTCCGCCATCGTCCGTTTAGCGCCGCTCAGTGGTGGGGCTGCCCTTACCGGTTTGGCCTGGCGGCTGTTTGGGAGCGTTCAGCGCCGGCCCATGCTCGCCCCGGATGTGCCTGGCGCCCACAACTGCCGCTACGAGGGCGCGGGCTGCCTGTGGCCTCCACTACGGGGTGTAAACGGCGCCACGCAGCGCTGCTTCTTAGCGTTTTTAGCAGTTGGACCCGGGTTTTTTCACCGCGATATTATCATCAAAACACTCCAGACCGCTCAACCTGCGCGGGCGACGTCGGAGCTATGGCCACCTACCGCCTGCGCTGCGCCTTCCTCGCCTGCTGCACCGCGTTGGTCGCGCCGCCCCTGCGCCACGCGAGGCAGCGTCCTTTGCACGCCGCCGCGGAGTCCGCGGAGGCCGCGCTCGCTATTTCACAAAACCTGGAGGCCTTCGCGAATGCGGCGAGTGCCACCGACGCCGGCCTGGCCATGGCGCGGATCTACGAGGCGATCCCGAAGGACGACGTCAGTTTGGACGCGGTGAACCCCGAGACGGGCTTCCTGAGCCAGGCCGAGCGCCTGGACGCATTTAGGGCGCTCGCGAGTCGACGGGGCGAGGCTGGGCTCTGGACCGAGGACAACGTTGCGTCCTACAAGGCCCTGCGGGCGAACCTCGACCCCCTGCACGTGATCGACCTGAAGAATTATTTGTCCTTCGCCGGGCTGCTCGGGGGCGGCTTGTATATTGCCGCGCTGTGGGTCCAACAGGCCGTGCCGGACGTCTTCCCGGCGGTGTACCTGTTCCTGGCGGGGTGCTTCTCGGCGCCCGTGCTCTTCGCGTATTTCCTGGCGTAAGGTTGTGTCCGACTCTCTGCTGCCATGGGGAAATGACTCTGCGCACAAATCGCAATGCTCGCAATCGACGCAATCGCAATCGAATCGGAATAGCCAAAAAGAACGGGTTTTGCCAGTGTCCGCAGAGTTTTAGCGCGACGCCGCTCCACGCTAAGCACACACGCACCACACGTCGTCACTCGTTCTCCGTTGCAACCGCCGCGTGACAGCGAAAGCGCTCAACGTCTCTACGCCCGTCAGCCCGCATTTGCTCTCTTTGCTCTCTTGCTCTCCCGGCTCAACAGCACCAGAACGCCATCCACGCGACCGAAGCGTCAACAAATGGAGCTCTCTCGCGCGACGGCCAAGGCAAAACGAGCCTGCGCGGACAAGGGCTACGTCACCGACCCCTTCGCGGCCCCGCTGTGCGAGGGCGACCCAGCCGGCGACCCTTTATTACATCGCGGCTACTACGCGCGCCACCGCGCA
>Ga0302122_10000634_pt1 | contig 21963 bp, 24 predicted proteins | sample CB21_SCM_MG_FD_203115 | JGI IMG/M metagenome (GOLD analysis project Ga0302122, IMG submission 203115) | Marine microbial communities from Western Arctic Ocean, Canada - CB21_SCM | ecosystem: Environmental > Aquatic > Marine > Oceanic | place: Canada: Western Arctic Ocean | collected 2017-09-28
GCACCGAAGCCGATGATCGGATGGCCGGCAGCCTTGAGGGCCTTGGCCCTGGCGTCGACGGCCATGGTGGCCGACTCGGCAATGGCGCTGATCCGGCGGGAGAGGCGTTCGGTGGACAACGTGGGGCTCCATCTGATGGCTCGGGACTACCCCGGCAGCCTGCCACCGTCGGAGTCGATCAGCGACCGGATTCCGGAATGCCGCAGGTCCGGCGAACCGGTACCGCCGGGGGTCAGGGTGTGATGCCGACCCGGGCGGCCGGCAGCGGGGCCTCCTGGCGCCGTGAAAGGCCACGCGCCAGCGAAGCCAGGAGGACATCGCGGAGGTCCCGCGGGTCGATCACCTCGTCGAATCCGAGACGGCCGGCGGACCGGTAGACGGCCCCGGCCTCAGCCTGGCGGAGCGCCTCGGCGGTCCGGGCATCGGCTCGCACCGCATCGGCTGCGCCACGCGAACCCATGGCGCCGAGCGTCACGCCCGGGAGGGCGTAGGAGGCCGTCTGGTGATCGAACGACACCATTGACATGGCCAGCGACCCGAAGCCGTACGCCTTGCGTAGGGCCACCTGGAGCTTGACCGTCCTGGCCTGGGTCTGGGCGGCGAACATCCGGGCACCGGCCCGCAGGATGCCGGCCCGTTCCGAGGCGGTGCCGGCGAGCATCCCGGGATTGTCGGTGAGGAAGACCAGCGGAAGGTGGAACGAATCAGCCACCGTCACGAAGTGCGCAGCCTTCTCGGCAGCGGCGGCGTCGATCGCCCCCGCCCTGACCTGAGGTTGATTGGCCACCACCGCCACCGGTTCGCCCCCGAGATGCGCCAGAGCGCAGACCATCGAGGAACCGAAATCGGGCTGGACCTGGAAGAACCGACCGTCGTCCACCAGCATGGCGATGACCAGCCGGATGTCGTACGGCGTCGAGGAGTCGCTGGGCATGACGTCCAGGAGGTCCTCCAGGGTGCGCTGTCCTGTGTCACCTCCGTCACGGCGTGGTGGGTGGGACCAGGCGCTGCTCGGGAAGTAGGAGAGGTACGTCCGGATGTCGTCGAGGACAGAACGGTCATCGGCTGCGACGTTGTGGACTAGGCCGCTGGCGACAGCCACGCCCGGACCGCCCAGGTCGTGCTTGGACACCTCCTCGCCCAACGATGCCTTCACCACCGGCGGCCCGGCGGTGAAGATGCTGGCGTCGGGCGTCATGATCGAGAAGTCCGACATGGGTGCCACCAACGCCCCGTGCCCTGCCGAGGCACCGAGCACTCCCGTCACGAGAGGCACCCGGCCCGAGAGCCGGGCCTGCTGGATCAGGTCTGTGGGGGCACGACCCGGCTCCGGCTCGCCGGGCATGGGCGGACGGTGACCAGCGCCCTCCAGCAGCATCACCAGCGGGATGCGATCCATTTCGGCCAGCTCACTGATGCGGAACCGCTTGGCTGAGCTCCCGGCGCCAATGGACCCACCGAGGACGGTGAAGTCCTCGGCTCCGACCATCACATGTCGACCGTCGATGGTCCCCGAGCCGGCCACCAGGCCGTCGGCCGGTACCGATCCCACAAGGGTTCCCATCTCCACGAACGAACCGTGGTCCAGCAGGTGGGCAATGCGTGCCCGGGCATCGAGGACACCAGCATCGCTGCGGCGGGCGAGCTTCTCAGGGCCGCCCATCGCCCGCGCTGCTCGCCGGCGATCCTCGAGGTCATCCAGCAGGGGCCGCCAGCCGACCTCTTCCTCGGGCACCGATCCACCGACCATGTCAGCCAGTATCCCGTATGGCCCGACGATCCGGCCTGTCGGGAGCTCAGTCGCAGGCGGCGAAGTAGGGAGCCAGGTAGGAGCGTGCGACGTCGCTACGGGCGAGGTGCGAGATCCCCTGGTAGGCCGTGCAGGCCAGAGTGGCGAGCTCGCCCGGGCCGCAGCCCAGCTCGATGGAGCGCGAGGCGAACACCTCGGGTTCCAGGAGCGGGTCCAGCCCACTGAACGGCTGGTAAGGATCCTCGCCCTCCAGGTCGGCCAGGGTCCGCTCTCCGAGGCGTTCGAGGACCTTCTCGGCGGTGGCCCGTCCGGCATCCACCAGCTCGACGCAGGTGGTGGCCCGGGCCGGGTCGGTGACCCGATCGGCGCCACAGCCGACTCCCAGCAGGGTTACCGCCACGACCACACAGGCCACCGGACGCCACCCACATCGGGGGAGGACGCTGCGTCGGCCTATCACCGTGCCGACCGTATCGCCGCTGTGGTGGCCGCCCCGGTCAGACCACGACGATGGCTACCAGCACGAAGTGGGCGGCGACCGCGGCGGTCACGAGCGTGTGCCAGACCTCGTGGTACCCGAAGAACCGTGGCGACAGGTCGGGCCACTGGGCGCCGAGCATCAGGGCACCGCCGCTGTAGAGGACGCCCTGCACCACCACCAGAAGGATCGTCACCGGTTCCAACGCCCGGAAGAGATCGGGTGCGACCATTACCGGCACCCATCCGAGGCCCAGGAACAGCGAGTTCATGAGCCCCTTCGGGGGGTGGAACGGCAGCAGGCGCAGACTGACGCCGATGGCCGCCCCGATCCACACCGCCCAGAGCAGGAAAGTGGCGGACCGTCCGCTCAGGACGCTGATACCCACGGGGGTGACGCTGGTGGCAATGAGTAGGAAGATCGCCACGTGGTCCAGGCGAAAGAGCGCCTCGAAGACCGGTACCGACCAGCGCCTCAGGTGGACGATTCCGCTGGCCACGAACATGAAGAGGGCGCCGAAGGCAAAAATGGCGGCTCCCAGCCTGTCTGCTCCGGCCGGGGCCCGGGCCACCAGCCAGATGCCCGCCACGACGGTGGGGGGAACGGCCACCCGGTGCATCACCCCACGCAACCGGGGGCGCGGTAGCAGCAGTGACCTCCTCACCGAGGCCGACACGCCGACAAGGTCCGGGGATTCGTCCAGTGGTGGTTCGACCCGCATCACGACGCGAACCTAGATGGGCCGGGACGCTCGGCCGGTGACCGGGAGCCCGGTCGCATCCGGTTGACGATTCCGGCCTCAGGCCAGCAGGCGAACCAGTGCGGTGGCCGCCATGGCCACGAGCACGACGACGACGAACGGCGCACGTCGCCAGACTGCAACAACCGCCAGCCCGACACCCACGAGGCGGGCATCAAAGACCAGCGACGTGCCGTTGGCCACCGTCATGATGACGATGATCGCCGAGAAGAGGGCCGCCGGGACCAGGCCGGCCACAGGCTCGAGGGTTGTTGCGAAACGGTTACCGGCCATCACCCCGACGGCCTTGAAGAGGTAGGCGCCGCCGGAGATCGCCAGCACCGCTGTCCAGGTCACGGGGCCGACCCCGCGCTCTGGTCCCGGGGCACGGATCCACCACTACGGCGTCCGACCCACAACCCGGGGAGGATGGCCAGAGCGCCCAGGAGCATGGGTACGCCGGCCGCTGTGGTCGGCACGGCCACCAGGGCGATCGCTCCCCCACCAATGGCCGTCACCCATCCGGGACGGGTACGCAGGTGGGGAGCCAGCATGGCGACGAACGCGGCAGGGAACGCCGCATCCAGGCCGAGTGCCCCGGGATCATCAAAGGCACCTCCCGCCAGCACGCCCAGCACAGTTCCGACGTTCCAGAAGACGAAGAGCCACAGTCCGGTGAACCAGAAGGCATCGCCTGCCGTGTCGGCATCCTCCTGGACGCTGGCCATGGCGGTGGTCTCGTCGATCACGAAGTGGGCGCCGAGGGCACGGCGGAAGCGTCCGCCGTGCAGCAGCGGGCTGACCACCGGCCCGTAGAGGGCATGGCGGGCGCCGATCAGCACGGCACCTCCGACGGCGGCAGCGGTCGTGCCACCACCGGCCACCACCGACACCGCAGCAAACTGTGACGCCCCGGTGAACGTCAGCAGCGAGAGTGCCGATGCCTTCCCGAGGCTCAGGCCGGTGCTCTCGGAAAAGATCCCGAAGGTGACCCCGATGAAGAAGCAGGCCGCGGCCAGTAGGAAGCCGTCCCGGCGGTGTGGCGCCATCCGCCAGGGGTTCAGCACGCTGGTCCCAGCAGCTCCACCAGCCTGCCTACCAGACCGTCGAGCGTCACAGCACAGGCATCGAAGTCGGTCTGCTCGCCGGAAGCGGGGTCGACGACCTCCTCCCAGCTCCCGACCTCGACGGCGGCCAGACCCAGCGAGGCCACACGCTCGGCCAGCGGCCCGTCGGAAGGGAGATCCCTGACCAGACGGGGCAGGGTGGCGGTCCGGGCGGCAGCTTCCCCATGGTGCCGACGGATCCACGCCACATGGCTGGGCTCCATTGCCACGATGAGGTCGGCGGAGACATCGGCGGTGACGAACTGGGAACTGCGGTGGTCGGGATCGGCGAGGCCCAGACCGGCCATGGCATTGCGCGTCCGACTGCTCATCGGCAGCCCCTCGATGACGAGGGTGCCGGCGCCGACAGAGCGGTAGTCGGGTGCCCGGTCGGCGAACATCGCGCGCGCCATCACGGACCGGGCCGCGTTGCCGGTGCACAGGAAGCAGATGGTGGGTGGCACGCCCGTCGCCCCGCTCACCCTTCGTCCGCCGGATCGGCGACTCCATCCTGGGCGCGTCTGGGAATGCCTATGAACAGCGCCTCGGCCTCGGCGGTGACCTCCGTCCCGCCATCATCGGTCGGCGCGATGCAGCGGGCCCTGGCTACCAGGCGTCGCCCGGAGTGCCGGACCACACGGGCCTCGAAGCGGAGGTCGACACCCAACGGGGTGGGTCGGCGGTATCGGACCGACAGGCGTCCGGTGACCACCGGGCCCGCTTCCACCAGGCCCGGAGCACCGCTCAGGACGTCATCGAAGAGGCCGGCCACCATGCCGCCGTGGACGCGCTGGGGCGGCCCCTCCCTGGACCTGTCCAGACGGACCTCGCCAACCACCACCGGTTCACCGTCTGAGTCCACCGTCGTGGAGACCCTCAACGGCGGTGCAAGGGGGTTGCGGCCACCCCTGAACAGGCTGTGGTCACCGGCCTCCTCACGCAACCGGATGGTCGTGTCCTCGTCGATCTCGTCTAGGGGAACCTCGTACCAGCGGCGCCTGGCTGGCGAATCCAGCGCGGCGCGGGCCGCCACCACAAGGGCGCGGGCCGCCTCCAGGGCGTCGACGTCGGGAGCCGAGCGGTTCACGTCGGCAATGAGGGCCCTGACCTCACCGGCCAGGTCCAGGCCGGCCATACGGGTGGCCTGCACGTCACTACGCCTGTCGCTCATGGGGCTGCAGTCTGGCGCCTGGCCGAGCCTCCGGTGCAGACCAACTCGGTGCCGTGGAGGTCGCTCAGGCCCGGCGAACCTTTGCCATGCCCAGGCCGGCGGCGATTCGTCGACGATGCAGGCGGCTGTCGCCCCAGGATGCGGCGAGAGCCCAGCCCCTCTTCAGCCACAGCTGGAGGTCGTACTCGATCGTGTAGCCAATGGCACCGTGGCACTGGAGGGCGACACGACAGGCCCGGTCGACCGCATCTGACGCGAGGGACTTGGCCATGGAGACATCCATCGAAACCGATCCGCCATCCGTCGGGCTCCCCCCGGCCGCCAGGGACCATGCCGCCACGTGCACCATCGGGCGGGCGAACTCCAGGTCGATGGCCACGTTCGAGCAGTGGTGCTTGACCGCCTGGTTCACCCCGACGGGCCTCCCGAACTGCTCCCGATCGGCGACATAGGCCACGGTCATGTCCAGGAGTTGTTGCGCGACGCCCACGGCCTGCGCGGCTGCCGCCCAGGCCCCGCGGTCCAACCACTCCTCGAGCACCGCCGGATCATCTGAGAGGAGGGTCTCGTCCGACGGGGTCCACGCCACCCGGGCGAGGCGCCGTGAAGCGTCGACGCTCTGCTGGGCGGTGCAGGTGACCAGATCGGCGGACACGGCATGCAGGGCACCGTCGACCCCCAGCAGCATGAGGTCGGCCCGGCTGGCGGCCAGCACCAGGTCATCGACCGGCGAGCCTGCCGTGAGGACGACATCGCCGGTGGCGGCGCGGCTCAGCCAGCGGTCCCTCAGGGCCGCCGATCCATGGTCCCGGAGGAGCGGAACCGCAACGGCCACATGCTCGGCAACAGGTTCGGGACAGGCGGCCCGGCCGAGTTCCTCGAGCAGCAGGACCAGATCGACGGCGTCCATGCCGAGGCCTTCGTGGGATTCAGGGACCGTCATGCCCAGCACGCCGGTCCCGCCCAGGGTCTCCCAGAGGCCGTGGATGCGAGCATCGGGGTGCTCCCAGGAAGAACGGACGGCCTCCGGCGGACAGTCGGCCGACAGGATGTCGCGCAGGGTCGCGGCGAAGAGCCGCTGGTCCTCGGAGAAGGTGAAGTCCATCGCGCTACCCGCCCATCACTTCCGGGGGAGGCCGAGCACACGCTCGGCGATGATGTTGCGCTGGATCTCGTTGGTGCCCGCGTAGATCGGGCCCGAGAGGGCGAACAGGTAGCCGGCCATCCATGAACCACCGTGCACGGCATCGGGGGCGACAGCAACCAGTTCGCCACGATCGCCGAGCAGTCGTAGAGCCGTGGCGTGCAGCTCGACGTCCAGTTCAGACCAGAACACCTTCATCATCGAGGAAGCCGAGCCGAGCTCCCCGCCACCCATGAGCCGGGCAGCGGTGGCGTAGGTCTGCCACCTGTAGGCCTGCGCACCCGTCCAGGCACGGACCACCTCGTCCAGCAGGGAGGGGTCGGCGGTTCCATCATCGACAAGCTCCCGGTAGAGCCCTGCGAGGCGATCCGCAGCCGCCAGGAAGCGTCCCGGTGCCCGGAGGTTCAGGCCCCGTTCGCTCGATGTCGTCGCCATGGCCACGTTCCAGCCCTGGCCCTCCTCCCCCAGGAGGTTGGACTCGTGCACGCGACAGCCGTCGAAGAACAGCTCGGCGAACGCCGGTTCGCCGTCCAGGCGGCCGACCGGCCTGCGCTCAAGGCCCTCGGCGTCGGCCGGCACCAGCAGGTACGAAAGACCCCTGTGACGCTCCGAGGTCGGGTCGGTGCGCACGATGCAGAACAGCCAGTCGGCCCACGCACCGCGCGTGCACCAGGTCTTCTGTCCATCCAGGACGAACCACTCACCGTCCCTGACCCCCCGGGTGGTGATGGAAGCCAGATCACTTCCGGCGTCCGGCTCGGACCAGCCCTGGGACCAGAGCTCCTCTCCGGACGCCATCGGTGGCAGGAAGCGGTCCTTCTGGGCGTCGGTGCCATACGCGAAGAGGGTGGGTCCCAGAAGCGAGACGCCGTTGGTGCTGACCCGGCCCGGGGCACCGGACAGGTAGTACTCCTCCTCGAAGAGGAGCCACTCGACAAGCCCGACCCCACGGCCGCCGTAGGCCTCCGGCCACGCCACCACGGACCAGCGGGCCTCGTGGAGCACCCGCTCCCATTCACGGTGCCGTTCGAACCCCTCGGGGGTGTCCATGGACGGCAGCGCATCGGTCGGGATGTTCGCAGCCAGCCATTGGCGGATCTCGTCGCGGAAGTCCTGCTGGGCAGCGGTGAAGAGAAGGTCCACCGGTTACTCCCGGGGGCCGCAGAGACGATCCAGCGCCGCGCCGGCCTCGGCCACCGTCCGCCCGATCAGCTCGGCGCAACTGGGCAGCTCATGGATCGAACCGACTCCCTGGCCGGTGGGCAGGATGCCCACCTCGGGGTGGCCGTCGACCATCGTGGCGCGGGTCAGCATCGGGGCGTTGGCGGCCATCGCCACCTGTCCCCACGTCAGGCTTCCGCTGCGCTTCATGCGTATGCCCTCGGCCAGGAGGTCGCGCATCGGCGTGCCGGTGAGGTTGCGGAATCGCAGGGCGTTGAGCGCAGAGCGCGGGAAGGCAAACAGCCGGGAGCGCTCCAGGCGTTCGACCATGGGCGTGGCGACGACACGTTGGGGGGCGCCGTCCACGGCGCGGGTTACCACGGTTCCGGTCACGGGGGTGGCCAGGTAGATGGCCTTGATGGAATCAGGCACGTCGCTGTCGCTGGTGAGCAGGAAACGGGTGCCCATGGCCACGGCATCGGCACCCCAGGCAAGGGCGGCGGCAAGGCCCCGCCCGTCGGTGAAGCCGCCGGCGGCGATGACCGGGATGTCAATGGCGTCGAGCACCTGTCCGATGAGAAGCGAGGTGGGCACGACGCCGGTGTGCCCGCCTCCCTCGGCTCCCTGGGCGATGACGGCGTCCACGCCCCATTCGGCCACCTTCTCGGCATGGCGGCGGGCGCCGATCGTGGGGATGACCACCACTCCGGCCGCCTTCAGGGTGTCCACGGTGCGACGATCCGGCGCCTGGGCGAAGGATGCGACGCGCACCTCGGCCGTGACGAGATGCTCCACCCGACGATCGATGTCACCGGCATCGGAACGCAGGTTCACCCCGAACGGCTCGTCGGTGGCCGCCCTCACCTCGTCGATGGCTGTGACCATCTGGTCGAAGGTCATGGGTGCTGAGGCGATGATGCCCAGGCCGCCGGCCCGAGCCGTGGCGGCCGTGAGTCGGGATCCGGCCACCCATCCCATGCCCGTCTGGACGATCGGGTGGCGGACACCGACCAGATCGCAGAACCGGGTGTGCAGCCGGGGATCGGCCGCAGCCGGCGTTGGGTCGTCCATATCAGGCCTCAGCCGCCGAACTCGGCGCGGCGCAGACCCCGCGGGTCGATGACCTCGCGTATCAGCCGGAGCTCAGTGTCAGTCGGCAACCGGGTCTCAGCCACGGAGTCGCCCACCACCAGCTCGAACCCGGTGGCCTCGGCGACCTGGTCGAGGGTGACACCGGGATGGACCGAGACCACCTGCATGCGACGCTCGTCGTTGGCGAAGTCGAACACGCCAAGGTTCGAGACAACCCGGCGGATCTCGTGGTTGGCACGCACAGTGGACGACAGGCCGGCCACCCGGTCGTAACCCGGTCCCGAGACGACGTCGACGGTCGGCACGAAGGTCCTGGTCGAGTGGTTGGGCACCCAGTAGCTGGTGACATGGTTGACCAGGTTCCCGGGGGCGCCACGAAGGCCCAGCAACTGGGCCTTGGGCCTGCGCCAGTCCCCTATGGCAGCCAGGTTCTGGTTGCCGCTGGCGTCGATCTGACTGGCTCCCATCACCACGTGGCGTCGACCGGACCAGAGCAGGTCGAAGATGTCCCGGTAGGGCACCCACGCCTCGATGATCCGCTCTGCAGCGGCATCCCCCACCGGCAGGGTGTTGGCCGCCAGGAAGGCCACCGTGTCGGTCATGACCATGTCCGGTTCGAAGGTGGCGCGGGCCAGGCGTCCGCCGATGATCGGCGTAGTGCCTATCGGATTGCAGAGGATCTCGCCGTCTCCGCGGAAGGCCTCGGCAATGGCCACGACGCAGATCTCGTCGAGCGTGGCCGGATCGGTCACGGCGGTCATGGCGTGGCCCTCTCGGCGTCGCGCTCGGCTGTCCGCTCGTCCACCCGCTTCAGGTACTCGGCGTGGCTGGGCGCGTTCACGAACCGGTCCAGGAATGCGGCCCAGGCTTCGGGGTCACGGGCCGTCGCGGCGTACTCGCGCTGGAACGCCTCGTCGCGTTCGTAGTCGGGGGGGCACTCGGTGAAGTGGGCTCCGCGTGGCGCCTCGACCACGCCGTCCACGAAGAGCCGGGGGATCTTCAGCGTGTGGAACGTCCCCTCGTCCAGCAGCGATTCGGTCGGCACGACCTTCTCACACGACATGAAAGTGCGATCGGCCGCCTTGGTGAACAGGTCGTCGAAGTAGAGGTCGGGCCCGAGGAACTGTCCGTTCCCGCCCTTGTCGGCCCGGTTCATGTGTATGAGCGAGACGTCCAGTCGCAGCGCCGGGATCGCCACGAACTCCTCCATCACGCCGTCAGCGGCGGGATATGGAGAGGCCACGGTCCTCAGCTCAGGGTTCATGGTCATCATGTCGCTACCCAGACCGGCCCGGGTCGGGTAGAACGGCATCCGGTGGGCGGCGGCCAGCAGGCCCAGGTAGAAGGCGCCCTCGTCCAGTTCGGTGAACTCGATGGCGCCCTGCTGGCGGGCCTGTCGGAAGTGGGGCTCGAGCGGGATCGAGTCCAGGGAGACGAAGCCGTAGACGGCCCGTCTGACCTTGCCGGTGGCGCACAGGATGCCGATGTCCGGCCCCCCGTAGCTGACGATTGTCAGGTCCCTGAGGTCCGAACGGGCAATGGCCCGTACCAGCGACATGGGCTTGCGTCGGGAGCCCCAGCCCCCGATGCCAATGGTCATCGAGCTCTCGAGCTGCGCAACCACCTCGTCTTCGGTCATCAACTTGTCCGGCATAACCCCGACGGTAGGCGAGGTAGAACCTGACGGCTAGCCCTGACGGTGCGTCAGATAGTGGAATCGGTCACGTCGCAGCACCCTCCGGCCTTCTCGGCACCGGGACGGACGTGGGTCCGTGCCACGGGTAGCGTGCCGTCCGTGAGCCCCAGCCGGTCCCCCACCGATCCCCTCGACTTCTCCGGAAGGTCGATCATCGTGACCGGCGGGACAAGGGGCCTGGGCAGGGTCATCGCCGGGACGTTCCTGGATGCCGGCGCCGACGTCGTCGTCTGTGCCCGCAATGCGCCGGAGTCCCCCGTGACGTCCACCGACGGGACAAGGAGCGCCATGTTCGTGGCCGCCGACGTCCGCGAACCGGATCAGGTGTACGCAGTGGTCGCTGCGGCCGTGGAGGCCAACGGCCGCCTGGACGTGCTGGTGAACAACGCCGGCGGTGCGCCCCCGGCCGACTCGGCCACGGTCTCGCCACGCTTCAACGAGAAGATCCTGGCCCTCAACCTGACCGGGCCAATGACGTTCAGCCAGGCGGCGAGGCAGGCAATGGTCGAGTCCACCAGTGCGTCGGGTGGTGGGGTGATCCTGAACATCTCATCGGTCAGCGGAAGCCGCCCCAACCCGCAGGGCGTGGCCTACGGGGCGGCGAAGGCCGGGCTGGAGAACATGGGCCGGACGCTGGCGCACGAGTGGGGGCCGGAGGTGCGTGTGGTCACGGTGACCGTCGGCCTGATCCTGACCGAGGAGTCCCAGCAGTTCTACGGAGACGCCACCGGCCGGGCCGCTGTTGCCGACAATCTCGCAATGAAGCGCCTCGGCGACCCCTCGGAGGTTGCCGACATGTGCCTCGTGCTGGCCTCGCCGCTGGCGCGCTGGGTGACGGGAACGAGCGTCGAGGTCCACGGTGGCGGAGAGGGCCCGGCCTACCTGGGCCTCGCCGAACGCGCCAACGACGGCTGAGCAGGTCGACAACGTGGCACCCATCCGGAGTTGGCGTTCACCCAGAATCGAGGTCCGCGATGCCTCGGTGTCCGGGCGGGGGGTCTTCGCCGTCCAGCCCATTTTCGCCGGCCAGATAGTGGCCGTGAAGGCCGGCCACATCGTGCACCGTGAGGAGGTCATCCGGCTGACCGCCGAGATCGGCGACCAGAGCCTCCAGATCCACGATGACCTGTACCTCTCGCCGCGTACCGCCGAAGAGGTGGACGACACGGCCATCCGCATCAACCATTCGTGCGACGCGAACGTGGGCTTCCGGGGTCAGGTCATCTACGTGGCGATGCGGGACATCGCCGCGGACGAGGAGCTCTGCCACGACTACGCCATGGACCGCACCGACGCATACCGCCTGGCGTGCGGGTGTGGCACCGATGTCTGCCGGGGCACGGTCACCGGTAGGGACTGGCGCCTTCCCGAACTCCAGGCGCGCTACGAGGGCTACTTCGTGGAGTACGTGGCCGAGAAGATCCGTGGCCTCACGACCGACGGCTGACCACGGGCCGACCGGGACGGATCACGCACCCACGTCCTGTCCGATCTCGGCCAGGGCGTCGCGCAGGGCAACCCGGAGGCGTCGGGCGATGTCGGGCGAAAGGTGCCCGACCAGGCCCTGGCCGGCTCGACCCACCTCCTCGAACGTGAGCATCACACGCGGCTCGGCGTCCGCGTAGTCGTCACAGATGCCGACTGCCCACGAGATGGGGGTGAGCTCGTCCTCCTCATAGTCGGGGGGATAGTCGGAGGCCTGGAACGGGTAGTCATCGATGGAACGTCGCATCCGGTGAGTCTGGCCCACCCGTCCCGCCCGGACCCGGCCATCTAATCCTGACTAATCCGATCGGAATAACGTTGATTCACGGGGTGGGCGTCTGTAGGTTGAACCCTAATCCCGACCATACCTATCGGATTTATCAGGATTCATCCATGACGACGACCGCCACCCCCGTACTCCTCACCTGCCGGAGCGCGCCCACCCATCCGGCGATCCCGGACCTGGATCGCCTCAACGACCGCTTCGAATCAGCGCACCCGGTCGAGATCATCCGCTGGGCGGTCGCCATGTTCGGCGACTCCCTCTGCCTCACCACATCCTTCCAGGACACCCTGCTCGTCGACCTCGCCGTATCGGTCGACCCGGAGGTCGAGGTCGTGTTCCTCGACACCGGGTTCCACTTCGCCGAAACACTCGACGTACTGCGACGTGCACAGGCCCGCTATTCGCTGCACCTGCGGGTGGAGCGACCCGACCCGGATGCCGCGGACGTCTGGGCCGACGGCCAGGAAGCCTGCTGCAAGGCACGCAAGGTCGACCTCCTGGACCGCGCCCTGGCCGGGAAGGTGGCCTGGCTCTCCGGACTGCGGCGCGATGACAGCGGAGCCCGCGCCTCGGCACCAATCGTCGGAGTCGACCGCCGCGGCCTCATCAAGGTGAACCCGATGGCCGCCTGGCCGGCCGACGACGCCGACGCCTACGTCCAGGACCATGAAGTGATCCGCAACCCCCTGTTCGCCGACGGTTACACCTCCGTCGGCTGCTGGCCGTGCACCGAGCGACCCGCCCCCGGAGCGGACCCCCGGAGCGGCCGCTGGGCCGGATCGACCAGGACCGAATGCGGACTACACCTGTGACCGTCTCCCAGACCACCTCGCCGTATGCCGTGAACCTGAACCTGAACGGTCGCCGGGCACTCGTCGTGGGGGGCGGCAGCGTCGCTGCCCGGAAGGTCCGCGGGCTGCTGGCCGCCGGTGCACAGGTCACCGTGGTGGCACCCGTCGTAGTCGCCGAGATCTCCGACGACCACCGGGTCCGTTGGCACCAGCGCCCCTACCGGCGCGGCGAGGTGGCCTCATACCGGCTGGCCGTCACCGCCACCGGCGACCCGACGGTCGATGGACAGGTCTACTGGGATGCCGAGGCAGCTGACATCTGGCTGAACAGTGCGGACGATCCACCGCACTGCTCCTTCACCCTCCCGGCTGTCACCACGCACGATGACCTGCAGGTGGCCATATCCACCAACGGTCGCAGCCCCGCCGTCGCCGCCTGGCTACGCCGCACCATCGACGGGACCATCGGCCCCGAGCACGCAACCGTCCTGACGCTGGCATCCGAGGTACGCACCGAGCTTCGGGAAGCCGCAGGTACCAGCGAGTCGGCCGGCTGGGAAGCGGCGCTGGACGACCACCTCCTGGACCTGGTCCGGTCAGGCGACCTGGACGCCGCCCGCCAGCGCATCCGCAGCGCCGTCGGCCTCGAGGACCCCCTCATGGACGGGGCAGTGGCGTGACCGTCCACCTCGTGGGAGCCGGCCCCGGTGACCCCGACCTGCTCACCGTGCGGGCACTGAAGCTGCTGGAAGCTGCCGATGTGGTCGTCCACGACCGGCTGGTGGACCCACGAATCCTCGAGCTGATCGCCCCATGGGCAGAGGTCATCGACGTCGGCAAGCGCCCTGGCGGACCGACCGACGCCCAGGACCGGATCCACGACGTGCTGGTAGGCGCCTCGAGGCGGGCCGACACCGTTGTCCGACTCAAGGGCGGCGACCCGTTCGTCTTCGGTCGCGGCGGCGAGGAGGCCGAAGCACTCCGCCGGGCCGGCGTACAGGTGGCCGTGGTTCCCGGCATCACCTCGGCGATCGCCGGGCCCGCCGCCGCCGGCATCCCGGTCACGATGCGGGGACACGCCAGCGGCTTCACGGTGGTGACAGGCCACGAGGACCCGGTTGCGGGACGCCACCTGGACTGGGACGCCCTGGCACGCCTGGGAACCACCCTGATCGTGCTGATGGGCGCATCGCGCACCGCTGCCATCGCCGAACGCCTGCTCGCCGGTGGGATGGCTCCCGACACCCCCGTGGCCGCCATCGAATCGGCTACGACGAGCGCCCAGCGGACGCTGCGAACCACCCTCTCCGAACTCGACAGCCAGATCGTCAACGCACCCGCCGTGCTGGTGATCGGTACCGTCGCCGGCCTCGACGTGACGGACGAGGCAGGGCTGGAACGACTCGTCGCCGATGCCACTGTGAACGAATCCTCACCCCACTGACCTATCCAGACCGACCACCGCCAGAGGAGAGTCGACCATGACACAGCTCACCGACCCGACCGACGTGTCGCCGATCCATCCCGAGATGGAAGCCGACATCACCAAGTTCGAGGAGATGCTCGCCGACTACCAGGCCGGCCGCGTCCCTGAGGACGTATTCAGGGTGTTCCGGCTGAACAACGGCATCTACGGCCAGCGCCAGGGCGGCACCAGCCAGATGGTGCGCGTGAAGGTTCCGTACGGCGCCATGAGCGCTGACCAGTTGGACCTACTGGCCGACGTGGTGGACGACCACAGCCGTGGGTGGGGTCACATCACCACCCGCCAGAACATCCAGTTCCACTTCGTGGAGCTGGCCGAGATCCCGACCGTCATGCGCAAGATGGCAGAGGTGGGGCTGACAACCCGTGAGGCATGCGGCGACACGGTTCGAAACGTGCAGGGCTGCCATCTCGCCGGCGCATGCCCATTGGAGGTCCTCGACATCACACCGTGGGCCGAAGCCGCCTACCGGCACTTCGTCCGCAATCCGCTGGGCCAGCGCCTACCGCGCAAGTTCAAGATCAACTTCTCCGGCTGCGACACCGACTGCGGCCAGGCCATGTTCAACGACGTCGGCGTGATCGGAGCCACCCGCACCTTCGACGACGGCAGCGTCGAGCGGGGATTCCGGGTCTACATAGCCGGTGGCCTCGGTACCACCCCGTTCCCGGCGCTCTCCCTTGAGGACTTCACCCCGAAAGAGGACCTCCTGGCCACCATCGAAGCGGTGCTGCGGGTCTTCGAACAGACCGGCAACCGGGACAACAAGCTGCGGGCACGCCTCAAGTGGGTGGTCGACCAGCTGGGCATCGACGAGGTCCGACGTCGGGTGCTGGCCATACGCAAGCTGCTTCCCGCCTCGGCCACCTGGCCCGGAGGCATCCCGCCGGTGGTGACCGAATGGGGCGACGAGCCGGCTGGCGTGGCCGACGGCGTGACCCCCACCGCCATGGGCCAGGGAACTCCCGTGACCCTCGGCGCCAGAAACGACTACGACCGGTGGGTGGAGGCCAACGTGGTCCGCGGCGCCGCCAACGGCACCGTCTCGGCCTACGCCTGGTGCGATCTGGGTGACGTCACGTCCGGCCAGTTCCGTGCCGTGGCATCGATCATCCGTGGGTTCGACGTGGATGTGAGGGTCACCAACCGGCAGAACCTGGTCCTGCGGGACCTCACAGAGGACCAGTTGCCGGCCCTCTACGAGCGGCTCGTGGCAGCCGGCATGGCCCGCCCGGGCGCCGAGTTGTCACGCGACGTGGTGGCCTGCCCCGGTGCCGATACGTGCAACCTGGCCGTGACCCAGAGCCGCGGTCTGGCCAGCGCCATCGGAGCAGCCCTGGACGAGGCCGGCCTGGCCGAGGTGGGTGGCCTACGGGTGAACATCTCTGGTTGCACCAACAGCTGCGGCCAGCACCACACGTCCGACATCGGCTTCTTCGGTGTCGAACGCCGAACGCATGGCCAGTCGGCTCCCGGCTACCAGATGCTGCTGGGTGGCTACGTGGGTCAGGAACAGATCCACTTCGGCAAGAAGGCGCTGCGACTGCCTGCCAAGAACGCCGCCGAAGCCACGGTGCGCGTGGTCGGCAGGTTCGCGGGGGAGCGCGAGGCGGGCGAGCGGTTCATCGACTGGCTGGAACGCTCCGGCGGTGCCAGCGAGGTGGCCGCAGGCCTGAAGGACCTCGACGAGTTCCCGACGCCTGACAAGGGACCCGAGTTCTACGTGGACTACGACGAGACCGGCCCGTACGTGGCCGAGATCGGCGAGTCGGAGTGCGCCACCTGATCCGGAGCCACCAGCGCCGCCCGTAGCGACGACGGCTCCGGCCATAGGGCAGAATCCCACCATGGCCCCTGAGTTCCGCACCGAGGAGACACCCCCCTACGGCGAGGTGGAACAGGTGTCGCCCCTCGTTCGCCGGGTGGTGGCCAACAACCCGTCCAGGTTCACCTACCACGGTTCGGGCACGTTCATCATCGGCCCGGCCACCGGCGGCGACGTCGCCATCATCGACCCGGGCCCTGCCGACGACGACCACGTGGCCGCCCTGCTACGAGCCGTGGAGGGCCAGCGCGTCACCCACCTGCTGATCACCCACACCCACCCCGACCACTCCCCTGCGGCGGCTGCGGTGAAGGAGGCCACGGGAGCCGTCACCCACGGGTTCGGCCCGCACCCGGCCGAGGCCATCCGTGCGCATGACGAGCGGGTCCGACGCGCCATCGAGGCAGGCGACGAGCCGGAGTCCGAGGACGGTGAGGGATCAGGCGACCGTGACTTCGTTCCCGACGTGGTGACGACGGATGGCGACGTGATCACCGGCGCCGGCTTCACGTTCGAGGCGCTCCACACGCCTGGCCACATCTCAAACCACCTCTGCTTCGCCCTCCGGGAGGAGGCCACGCTGTTCACGGGCGACCACGTCATGGGCTGGTCCACCTCGGTGGTCCCCGCACCCGACGGCGACCTGAACGACTACCTCGAGAACCTGGAACGCCTCCTGGATCGTCCGGAGACCACCTACCGGCCGACCCACGGTCCCGCAATCACCGATCCCATCCCGTACGTGACGGCACTCATCGAGCACCGCAGGATGCGGGAGCGCCAGATCGTCGACTCCCTGGCCGACGGTCCACGCGCCATCACCTCGATCGTGGAGGAGCTCTACGCCGACATCGACCCGAAGCTGCACAAGGCCGCCGGCGCCTCGGTGTACGCACACCTGCTGGCCCTGTCGCGCTCTGGTCGGGTGGAAAGCCTCGCCGCCGGCGACGAATCAGACTGGAAGGCCGACTGGCGCCTGGCCTGACGGACGCCCGACCAGTCCTGACGCACCCCCGACGGGTCCGACTAGGGGTGCTGGCTTGAGACCGAGACGACCTCGCCGGTCATGTACGACGAGTAGTCGCTGGCCAGGAACACGATCACGTTGGCCACCTCCCACGGCTCGGCGGCCCGGCCGAACGCCTCGCCGCCCACCAGGGACTCCAGCAGCTCGTCGCTGCTGGTCCTTGCCAGGAACGGGTGCATGGCGAGGCTCGGCGACACGCAGTTGATCCGGATACCGGACCCGGCCGCCTCCATGGCCGAACACCGGGTGAGGGCCATCACCCCGGCCTTGGCCGCCGCGTAGTGGGTCTGGCCGGTCTGGGCCCGCCACCCGACCACCGAGGCGTTGTTCACTATCACGCCGTGGCCCTGTGCCTCCATGATCCGCAGGGCGGCCCGGGTGCAGCGCATGGTGCCGGTGAGCGTGATGTCCAGGACCCTGTCCCACTCGTCGTCGGGCATGTCCACGAGCAGGGTGTCGCCGCCCAGGCCTGCGTTGTTGACCAGCACGTCGATTCGACCGTGCTCGGCCACGGCGGCATCCATGAGGCCCTGCACATCGGCCTCGACGCGGACGTCGCAGATCAGGGCAAGGGGCCTCGATCCGGAAACTTCCCCAAGGGCATCGGCTGCCTCGGCCAGGCGCCGCTCGTGGACGTCGGAGATGACAACCGTGGCTCCCTCCTCGACGGCCCGTCTGGCCACGGCGAAGCCGATGCCTGCACCGGCCGCAGCGGTGACGACCACGATCCTGCCGTCCAGCAGGCTGTGGCCATCCACGTAGGGGGGAGCGGTCATGGCAGGAGGGTAGGCGCGTCGGCGAGGGTGCCTAGGACGCCGCCCCGGATCCTTCGGCAGCCTTCTTCTCGGCCATCTCCTTCATCCGCCGCTCCAGGTCGGCGAACATGGGCATCTCCTCGGCGCCGAGGACGCTCGGGAGCCTCTCGATGATCTCGTCGACCGTGAACATCTCGCCGTCATCGGCTGACATGTGCCGCAACTCCTCCGGCTGGTTCCACACGGCGATCCGCCTCCCGGTGCAGGTGTAGATCTGGGCCGTCGTCTCCCGGGCGGCATCGGAGAGCAGGTATACGGCCAGGGGGGCGATCGCCTCGGGTCCACCGGCCTCGATCTCGAACGGCACATTCTCGGACATGCGGGTCATCGCCGCCGGGGCGATGCAATTGGCGTTGATGCCGTAGCGCTTGAGGGCGAAGGCGGCGCTGCGCGTCAGCGACACGATCCCGCCCTTGGCTGCCGAATAGTTGGCCTGGGCCGTCGAGGCCACGAAGGCCCCGGAGGTGAACCCAACCAGGCTGCCACCCGTCTCCTGCTTGCGCATGACAGCCGAAGCGGCCCGATAGAGCGTGAAGTGGCCCTTCAGGTGGACGCCGACCACGTGGTCGAACTCCTCCTCGCTCATGTTGAACAGCATCCGTTCCCGCACGATGCCGGCGACACAGACCACACCGTCAATGGTCCCCCAGTTCTGGACCGCCGTGTCGACTATTCGCTGCCCGACCTCCATCTCCGACACGTCGCCGGCCACCGCTATCGCCGTGCCACCAGCCGCCCGGATCTCGTCGACCACGACATCGGCCACCTCGCTGGACGGATCGCTGCCGTCCATGGTCACCCCGTAGTCGGCAACTACGACGTTGGCGCCCTCGGCGGCACAGGCCAGGGCGATGCCCCGACCGATCCCGTTTCCGGCACCGGTGACGGCGATGTTCTTTCCTGCCAGATGGCCGGCCATGGTGTGCTCCCGGGGTAGTGCGATCAGGTGGTGGACAGGCCTGACGGTCCGTCAGATCAAGTGGCAACCCTAGCGGCGGACCCGATCCCCGACCCCGGTCGGAGAAGCGGAACCGAAGGATCAGCGGGCACCGCGCCGGGGCCATCCCGCCATCCCGGCTCAGCGCGCCGGAACCATCCCGCCATCCACGGTGAGGCACTGGCCGGTCATGAAGCTGCCGGCGTCAGACGCCATGTACAGGACCGCCCCCACCATCTCGTCAGGCTCGGCCAGACGCTTCATGTAGTTGGACCGGGCCATGCTGGCGGTGCGCTCGGGTCCGGTGTTGCGGACCATGGTCGTATCCACCGGCCCCGGGGCCAGAGCGTTGACACGAATGCCACGCGAGGCGTACTCGGCAGCCATCGACCGGGTGAAGTGCAGCAGTGCCACCTTGCCCGCCCCGTACATCGACCCCCCGGGGGTGTTCAGGAACGCTCCGGCCGAGATCACGTTGACGACCGACGCGTGATCGGAGACCAGCAGGTGCGGCAGGCAGGCCTGGAACAGGAACAAGGGGCCCCGCACGTTCACGTCAAAGGACTTGGCGAACGCCTCCGGCGTGATCCCACCAATGGGCTGGGCCACCGGGTTGGCCGCGTTGTTGACCAGGATGTCAATGCCGCCGTAGGCATCGACCGTCGTGGCCGCAAGCCTGTCCAGGTCGTCAAGGTCCCCCACATGGGCCGGAACGGCCAGGGCTTCGCCGCCGACGGCACGGATGGCGGCCACGGTCTCGTCGCAGGCATCGGCCTTGCGGCTGGACACCACGACCCTGGCTCCCTGGGCGGCGAACGCCCCAGCAACAGCACGGCCGATGCCGCGGCTGCCACCGGTCACGATCACCACGCGTCCAGTCAGGTCGTGGAGTGCAGCCACCCCGTCTCGATCCAGCATGGTGTCGTCCCCTCCCGTACGGTCGGCCCGACGGTACTTCCCCACCGTCAGGGGTCCGGCGTTCCAACCCCGGAACGGCCTGCGGGACCCGTTCGTGCTGGACGATGACGGCGAGAGGTGGCTCTACTACGCGGCGGCCGGTGAGTTCGCCCTCGGTGTAGTCCCACTCCCGGAGGCGACCTAGCGTCGGAGTCATGGCGTCGGACAGCAAGATCCTCATCACCGGCCTGACCGGCCAGATCGGCCATCCGGTAGCCAGGTTCCTCGCACTCGACAACGAGGTGTGGGGGGTGGCGCGCTACTCGGCCGACGGCAGCCGGGAACGCGCCGAGTCGATCGGGGTCCACACGCATGTCGCCGACCTGGAGACCGGCGACTATGGGGACCTGCCGACGGACTTCACCCACCTCGTCCACTTCGCCGCCTGGCAGGGTCCGGCCCCCGACTTCGACCGGGCGATGCGGGCCAACGCCGAGGCCACCGGACTACTCATGGCGCACTGCCGGAACGCCGAGGCCGCCCTCATCGCCTCAACCAACACCGTCTACCGGCCCCACGAGGACCCCTGGCACGCCTACCTGGAAACCGATCCCCTGGGCAATCCGACGGCACCGCACAGCCCCACGTACGCAATCTCGAAGATCGCACAGGAGGCGGTGGCGCGCACAATGGCGCGGGCGCTGGACCTGCCGACGACCATTGCCCGGATCAACGCCAGCTACGGACCGAACGGCGGCCTCCCCGCCTACCACTGCGATGCCATCGCAGCCGGCAAGGCGGTCCCACTGCGACTACCCGAACAGTCCCCCTACTCCCCCATCCACGAAGACGACCTGGCGGGGCAGGTGGCACCGCTGCTGGATGCCGCAGCGTCACCGGCCACGATCGTGAACTGGTGCGGCGACGAGATCGTGACGGCCGAACAATGGTGCGCCCTGTTCGGGCAACGCCTGGGGGTGGAACCCGACCTGTCCTACTACGACCTTCCGGGCAGCCAGCCAGGCAGCGCCGCGGACCCGACCCGTCGACGGTCCCTGACAGGCCCATGCACCGTTGGCTGGCAGGACGCCATGGCGGCCATGCTGGACCAACGCACTGGCCCGGCCGACTGCTGAGACCCACGCACGGGCGAACGCCTACGCCGTGGGGAGCCCGCAGGCGCAGGCAGCGCTCAGGCCGGAGTCCACGCACACGGCAGGTGCTTGATCCCGTTCACGAAATTGGTTCGCAGCAGGTCCGGCTGAGCAGTCGAATGGATGTCCGGCAACCTGGTGAGCAGGTGCCGGAACATGACACCCACCTCCCGGCGGGCCAGGTGCGCTCCCAGGCAGAAATGGGGACCGGGGCCACCGAAGCCGACATGCGGGTTGGGGTCACGCCTCACGTCGAACCTGTCGGGATCCTCGAATACGGCCTCGTCCCGGTTGGCCGAGTTGTACCAGAGCACCACCTTCTCGCCGGCGGCGAACTCGTGGTCTCCGAGGCGCACGCCATCGGTGGTGACCGTCCTACGGAAGTGGGTGACCGGGCTGGCCATCCGGACGATCTCCTCGACCGCGGTGGGTGTCACCCCGTCGATGTCGGCGAGCCAGACGGCGCGCTGGTCCTGGTTCTCCGTCAGGTAGTGGAGGCCCCAGGAGATGGCGTTACGGGTCGTCTCGTTGCCGGCCACGCAGAGCAGCACGAAGAACGACGCCAATTCGTCATCGGAAAGGTGCTCGCCATCCACCTCGGCGTTGACCAGCAGTGAGGTGAGGTCCTGGCCGTCACAGCCACGTCGGCCATCAGCCGTCTCGTTCATGATGGCCGCCAGGCCCGCACCGGCGCCCAGCAGCGCCGCCAGCGGGTCGACGCCCTCCGGGATGTACTCGGGATCCCCCTGGCTGAGGATCACGTTCGAGTGGTTGAAGACCTCGTCATAGCGATCCGGGGCGATCCCCATCATGTCGCAGATGACCGCCAACGGAAGACGGGCAGCCACCTCGGTAACGAAGTCGCACTCCCCCCGGGCAGCCACACCGTCCACGATCGCTTCAGCCGTGCGCTCGACGCCGTC
>Ga0302122_10000635_pt1 | contig 21963 bp, 18 predicted proteins | sample CB21_SCM_MG_FD_203115 | JGI IMG/M metagenome (GOLD analysis project Ga0302122, IMG submission 203115) | Marine microbial communities from Western Arctic Ocean, Canada - CB21_SCM | ecosystem: Environmental > Aquatic > Marine > Oceanic | place: Canada: Western Arctic Ocean | collected 2017-09-28
GTCGATATGGGTAAGTCTGACTTTATCGGCAAACGGAGTCTTGAGCGCGATCTCAAGTTTGGCGGACAACACCAACAAGTGGTTGGCCTACTGCCAGAAGATAACAAGGCGCTAGTGGCCGACGGATCGGCTTTATTGCCCGAGAACAACCAGGGAGATCGATCAGGTTTTCAGGGGCATGTCACCGCAGCATGCTTCAGTCCTACCTTAGGCCGTGCAATCGCGTTGGCGCTGCTAAAGGATGGTCGGGAGCGATACGGAGAGCGAGTGCTCATCTCAGGTCTGCAAAATCGTTACATGGCAACTGTAACCGAACCCGTGTTTTATGACCCTAAAGGAAAAAGGATGCGTGGATGAGTTACCAGGCAGAATTTTTCATTATCGATGACGTCGGCCTGATCAATCTACGTGGTACAGGCGAAGTCATCGCTAGGTTTGAAGCAGTGCTAGGCCTTGCGATGCCTACCAGACCGAATCAAGCCGCGTTGGGTAAAGATATTGCTGTCCTGAGCTTGGCCTCGGATCAGTGGTGGGTACGCACGCACAGTTGTGACGAGCAGCGGGTATTCGGGCTGTTATGCAGCGCAGTAGAAAATCTGCATGCTGCAGTAACAATCGTCAGTGATCATTTTACGGGATTTTCTATAATCGGTGAAGATGCTCGTCAGATTCTTCGTCAAGGTATCAGTCTAAATATGGGTCGTTTGGAGACAGGTCAATGCACACGTTGCGGGTTCGCGCGGTGTGGCGCAACGGTTCACGTTATTGAGCAGTACCAACATTACGACCTTTTTGTCGAGTCGAGTTACGCTGACTACGCGCAACTGTGGCTTCAGACCGCAAGCGGTAGAAACAGGCTGTCGGATTAAATCTACCTAAGACCTAACTATACAGATAATCGAGTCAATTCATCGCCATGCCAAATTACTATGACACAAAGGCCCAACTAAACGAGTACCTAGTATTCCACTATGGGGAGGATGAAGATATTCTGAACTGGGAGTTTGGTCCGAAACAAGCACTCGGGTTTCACCAAAGATTAGTGAACTGCATCGATAAACAAAAAATAGGTTCCAACAGTAGAGGACTCGATCTGGGATGCGCTGTAGGTCGGGTTACATTTGAGCTAGCACAATATTGTGAATCAGTGATCGGTATCGACTACTCGGAGCAGTTTATTGCGCAGGCGCAGTCGATCAAGTTAACGGGCAAAGTAAAGTTGAAGTTAACGCGGGAGGGTATGTTGGGAGATTTGGTGGAGAGACAACTCCCTCGCCAGATTGATCGTGAACGCGTTTCTTTCCATCAGGCCGATGCCGAAGAGTTGCCCGAATCTATTGGTAAATTCGATGTCGTTATACTCGCGAACCTATTGGATCGGCTGCCACACCCCCAGAAAGCTCTGGCTCGTCTCTCAGCGATAACCAATCCGGGCGCTCAGGTCGTCATATGTTCACCCTTTACCTGGTGGGATGATTTTACGAGCTCAGGCGAACGACTGGGTGGATTCATCCGCAACGATCAGGAAGTCACATCCATGGATACTATCGAGACACTGTTGAGAGACGACTTTCAAATCATCGATATGCAGGATCAGCCATTCCTGATTCGCGAGCATGAGCGAAAATATCACTTCAGCGTCGCCCATGTAGGTATCTGGTTGCGGCGTTAAGGGTCTGCGGTAGTTCCTATTGATTCGGTATTTCCAGTAACTGCTACAACATGGCATAGCTAACCAACAGGGATCGGAACTTCGCCCTCTATGGTTGCTCTTCGCATAACGCGCCGATGAGCCGTAACTTCGCCAAAGTAATCAGCTACAGCGTGATGCAAAGAAACTCTGTTATCCCAGAGTGCAAGAGAGCCTTGCTGCCAATGCAGTCGGCACCCAAACCGCGACTGGGTGGCATGTGAGTAAAGGTAATCCATCAACGGCGCACTCTCTTGTTTTGTCATCCCCTCAAACCGTGTGCTAAACGCAGGGCTTAGGTACAACGACTTACGACGAGTCTCCGGGTGCACTCGAACCAAAGGATGAACAGCACATCCTTCTTCGTTGTTTTTCTCATGCATACCTCCATAAGTTGCTGACCATTGAGTTGTATCTCCGGATTCGTTGACGACTTTCAACGAATCTATAACTTCTTTAAGCCCATCCGAAAGAGACTCATAAGCCAGGTACATATTACAAAACTCGGTATCAGCGCCATATGGCGGCACTTCTTTAGCATATAGAGCTGATCCCATGGGCGGCTTCTTGAGAAACATCAGATCTGAGTGATAGAAATTATCCCAGCTGTAGTCCTCACCTGGCTCCCTGACGATCTCAAATATATCCGGGTCTTCTTGAACACCTTCGACATAAGGATGAGGAATAAGGTTTCCAAAATGTTCGGCGAATTTACGATGAGCATTTAGTGTAAGGTTCTGATCTCGAAAAATCAGAACAAGATATTCATTTAATGCAGATCTAATTTCTGCTACTACCGAGGGCCCAAGGTCTTCAGACAAGTCAATACCGGTAACAACAGCTCCAAGGGCTCCACTGATTGGCGAATGGTTAAAGTGCACATATTGCTTTTTTAGATCCATTTCCTATCCTCCAGGGACACTAAGCAGATCGCATGCTAGTGGATGACAAGGAAACAAGTATAACTTTTTTTATAAATTCGTATGATACTATGGCGGCCAATATTACTAGTTTTTTACGAACCACCTATCGGAATCAACAGAATTTAGATCGAATGAACACACCACTTCAACCAAAACCGCTTAGCGCGTTTCTTCACTCAAATGAAATAGCCAGGCTCCGTGATCCAGATCTTAATGCTGCGCGGGGGCTCCCGGCATCAATCTATACAGACTACGATTTTTTTGCTCTAGAGCAGAAGCATCTTTTTCCGAATGTCTGGGTCGGCATCGGTTTTGATACTGATGTGCCACTTGCTGGTGATGCAGTCCCACTTGAGGTAGGGGGCTCGCCTTTAATCTTATGTAGAGATCACGAAGATCGTATTCAAGTTCTCCATAACGTGTGTAGGCATCGCGCAACTCTTGTACTTGAGTCCGGAAAATCTGGTCTAAAAAATTTTCAGTGTCCTTATCATGGCTGGGTGTATGACTTAGATGGCCGCTTGCTTGCCACACCGTTCTGGGACGGCACTTCTAGCGCGAAACGATGTCCCGTTGCCGCCGACTCAGCAAGTCTTGTGCCAGTCCGCAGTGGAGTGTGGAATCATATTGTCTTCGTGAATCTTGGCGGCATGGCATCGAGCCTTGAGACATACTTAGCGGATATGCAAAATGAATTGGGCCATTTTGATCTGGAGTCAATGGAACTCGCTCACACAGAGTCCTGGGAATTCGACGCTAACTGGAAATTAGTAATGGAAAACTGGGAGGTGTATCACCATGTGTGGGTCCATCAAGGAGTCTTCGATCAGATGTCAGAAGAAGTAGACATGCAGACGGGCAGTCCATGCACGGACATGGTTGCCAGTAATAATTGTCTGATGCTCCGGCCTAATGAATTCCGCAAGACTTCTGCACGACCGTCTTCTGGCCTGCTTCCGGCAATGCCTCACAAAAAGGACGCGAAAGACATTAATAAACGTTCGAGTATTGCAAACGCAATATTGCCAAATGTTACTGCTAGCATGGGAGTAGTGGAATTTGCACCGGTGGTGTATACCCCTATTGCGCCAGATAAGACTCTTGCCAAGATGGCATGGTTTGTCCCTCAGGGGATTCTGGGCTTCGAGAAATATCAGCCTGAGGTCAATAAAATTCTCGAGCGCTGGCTTGGACCTGATCGGTCCATTACAGGCCGTCGCGGGATTCGCGCTCAGGATCATCACTGCATGGAACTCCAGCAAAAAGCGCGAAACTCGCCAGTTGCTGACGATGTGCGATTCTCTCGCACCTGGGAATCAAACGTTCGGTATTTTCAAGATTGGTTAGTCAAGCGACTAGAAATCGCCAAAGCGTAGCCCTTACTTTACTGATAGCCCAAGATCAACTTTATCTTAGAGAATGTCGAAGGGACAAATGCGTCAACAATCAAAACGGATCAACGTGCCATCGATTAGACGGCGGAAGACTTCAGGAATATCAGATATCTTCCAGTTAATCATATTGGCTGGTGGGGTAATCTGGCTCCTCCTCCGAGGTGCAGCCGAGATGCACTACGTTTGGCAGTGGCATAGAATTCCTCAATATCTTTATCGAATTGTAGATGGAGAACTTATTTTTGGACCTCTGATTGATGGGTTAATGGTGACTCTTGAGATTGGCGCATATAGTATTGTCTTGGGCCTGTTTATTGGACTGATCACGGCATTCCTGCGTTTATCTGATTCATACTCAGGACGACTGTTGGCTACTATTTATCTCGAAATAGTTCGAAACACTCCGCTTCTTATTCAACTGTTTATTTTTTACTTCGTTTTGGGGCCAATATTCGAAATAGATCGGTTCTGGGTTGCAGTGTTATGTATCTCATTTTTCGAAGGATCATTTGCATCGGAAATTATTCGTGGCGGAATCCTTTCAGTACCAAAGGGGCAAAAGGAAGCAAGCTCTAGCCTAGGGCTAACACAGGCAACTAGCTATCGCTATATTATATTACCGCAGGCGCTGCCTATCATTCTGCCCCCGTTGGCCGGGATTATCGTAAATTTAATCAAACATTCGGCCATCGTAAGTGTAATAGCAGTATTCGATCTGACAACGTCTGGCCTGGATATTATTTCTGAAACATTTATGGCGTTTGAGGTCTGGCTCACAGTGGCAGCAATCTATCTTTTGATTACTGTATCTCTTTCGATAATGATTAGTCGGTTTGAACTTTACATGAAGCGGTCTACTTCGACGAGCTGAATGAAGCGATAACTTTCTAACTTCGATTTGCTCAAGGAATTGGTCCTCGAGCATTTTTCAACCTAGGAGGAAGTATGCAAATCACAAAAAAACCGTTTATTGGTGCTATGGCCGCACTAGCTATCCTGTTGGCTCCTGTTTCTACTTTTGCAGGTGAAATGCAACAACAATTAACGTCTGAAAGTGTCATTCAGACCATTATGAAACGCGGTAAAATAAAGGTCGGAATGGCAACATTCGTCCCTTGGGCAATGCGGGACAAAAAGGGTGAATTAATTGGTTTTGAGATCGATGTTGCTAAAAAAGTGGCTGCGGATCTTGGCGTTGAGATCGAATTTGTCCCTACTGCATGGTCAGGGATAATTCCCGCACTCATTGCTGGCAATTTTGATGCGATTATTGGTGGAATGAGTGTTACTCCTAAGCGTAACCTAACGATCAACTTCACAGCGCCCTATGCGAACTCCGGCTTGGGTATTGTGGCTAACAAAAAGTTAGCGGGTGACTTGACTTGGCCGGATGGTTACAACAGCTCGAAAGTAACCTTTACCTGTCGCCGTGGAGCAACATCATGCACCGACACCCAAAATCTTTTCCCCAAAGCTAAACTACGACAATTCGATGACAGTTCGCTGGTCCTTCAAGAAGTGGTGAATGGTAATGCCCACGCAGTACTAACGAGCTTCCCTAAGCCAACTCTGTGGCAGTCTCAAAATGCCGATGTTCTGTTCAACCCGACACTCGACAAACTAACAGAGGGTAATGAGGCTTTTGGCTTACGAAAGGGTGACCCTGATGCGCTGAACGTTTTCTCAAATTGGATCATGGTTAACACCAGTAATGGCTGGCTGCAGAAACGTTGGGCCTATTGGTTTACGACCATGGATTGGGCAGATCAGGTCAATCTGAAGAAATAAATTCAGAGTTTGAAAACCGATGGCAAGCCCATTTGCTTGGGCTTGCCATCGGTCTCGAACGCCATACCCAAATCTTGATATAAAACATAATTATCTTTGATCTCTTTTGATGCGCGTTAACTCAAAAAGTCGATTAACTCGCATCACTGATGCAGTTGTAATAGGGAGTGCGATCTTTCTTGTAGCGTTTGTGGTCTACAAAGTCGACACTGTCATGATTTACGATTGGCACTGGGGATTTTTGTGGGAATATATTCTACGTTGGGACGAAGAACAGCAGGCATACGCTCCTAATCTTTTACTCAAAGGATTAGCCACTACGTTTCGATTGGTTATTTGGTCAATGCTCCTAGCGAGCATGATCGGTGTTTGTATGGGGATCATGCGTACGAGCTCTCGGCTACTATTTAGAACTGTAAGTAGGTTGTATGTTGAATTCATTCGTAATATGCCGCCAGTAGTCTTCATTTTTGTGTTTTTCTTTTTCATAAGTTCGCAATTTGTCCCACTTCTTGGAATTGACGAAATTTCAGTCCGTGCATCGCCACAAACTATTGCCGTCCTTGAGATACTTATTGGACCACCAGAACTATTTGCGAACGTTATATCCGGGGTAATCTGCCTGGGCCTTTTCGAAGGTGCTTACATCACAGAGATAATCCGAGCAGGAATTCAGTCTATAGACAAAGGGCAAACAGAGGCTGGCCAGTCAATCGGGCTGACACGATTCCAGACGTTGCGATGGGTAGTTTTTCCTCAGGCAGTCCAACGAGTGATTCCCCCACTCGCAGGACAGTCCATTACTCTTATAAAGGACACCTCCATAGTATCATTGATCTCAATTCAGGAGCTCACCTTTTTAGCCCAAGAAGTCGCCTATTCGACACAATATGTATTTGAGATCTGGTTGTTTGTTGCGGGAGTCTATTTCTGTATCTGTTATTCCCTCGCGCTCTTCTTCGGCAGACTAGAGCGGCGTGCGCAACGTATTTTCTAAAACTAAATAGACAGGCCAAACAATCATAGCGCGACACTAATTTCTATCATTCCGACCTTAGCAGGAGTGCTCTTTGAAAAAATGATCTCTTTAGAGAAAGCGTCTAAATACTTTGGCAGCGCCTGTGTGTTGAGCGTTGCGTCTGTCGCCCTTGGGATCCGGAAATTCGACTATGATCCGCTGCATTAATCGGCTTAAGAGGCATGATGAAGGCAAAATCTGGGTTAACGGTACTGAACTCACTGAAGACGGGATGACCATGATTATGGTCACTCACGAAATGGGTTTTGCGAAGCAAACTGCCAGCAAAGTAATCTTTATGGATCAAGGTGAACTCGTCGAAGTGGTCCAAGGCCGGACAGTTTTTTTACAACCTATTTACGATCGGACAAAGCCTGTCTTGGCACAAATAGTGAGACATTAATTTCATCTACTTAAATTGGCTTTAAAAAAATGAGATGCACAATAGACATTAATCAAAATGGCAAAAGAGAGGGTTTCATTCAGCTAAATCACTCTAATGATCGGCATGCATATGGGGTAATTCCCATCCCCATAGCAGTAATTGCCAATGGTCCTGGCCCTACCGTGCTACTTACAGCAGGAAACCATGGAGATGAGTACGAAGGAGTTATTATCTTAAAACGTCTCTATGAGGCAATTACCAGTGAACAGATCAATGGGCGGCTTATTATCCTGCCGGCCTTGAATTTTCCGGCTGTCCGAGAGTTCAAGAGAGTCTCTCCGCTTGATAACAACAATATGAATCGTATCTTTGGTTCAACTGACTCCCCAGGACCTACCAGAGAGATTGCTCGATTCGTTGAAAATGAGCTTATTTCACAAGCTCGCTATGCTATCGATCTTCACTCGGGTGGAACAATGTGTGAATTCCACCCGTGTAGCTACATATATAGTGGTGGTGATCAACAGTTTGTACAAGAGAAAATATCAGCAGCACACTGTTTCGGAGCAAAATATACAGTTGTGGTAGTGGGTACTTCGGGCTCTTTATCCGCTGCGTGCGAACGTCAAGGGGTAGTGATGTTATCTGCTGAACTCGGTGGTGGGGCAATTCGCAAAAAGAACATTGAGCTAGGCTATCACGGTACCCTCAATGCGCTTGCCGGATGGAGTGTATTAGATAGTGAGCCTACAAAAACATCGACTGAATTCTTGCTAAGTGGTGCTTCTTCATCTTTTGTTATGAGCCCCATCGCAGGCGCTTTCGAACCATTAATAGAGATTGGCCAAACAGTAATCGCAGGTGCAAGGGTTGGACGGGTTTACCCTTTGGAAACGTTTTCTGAGCCCATAATCCAGATTCAATGCGAGAAGAAGGGCATTGTGATCGGACAGCGTAATCAGTCCTTGGTGCAAAGAGGCGATTTTCTTCTGCATACCGGGGAACCAGTATCTGAAGCTGGCATACTTGAACAAAGTATCTTGTAGAGTTCATCTAAACATTTTTCTGTTGATAACAAGGTGTATAGCAGGGCGAGCAATCCACAAAGCTCACGCCAGATCACCCGCTACATGATCCGCAATCCGTTTTTACTTAAAGAAGATGGAGTGCAAGGCGAAGTAGGACATGGTTGCATATTGCACCCGGTTCCATGTCACCTTGAAACGTAAACTCCAGATCATGCCAGGGCTGTGGGGCTAAAATTTCTTTTGCAACCTACCCCCTGATCAAGGCGAACATCTGGCACGCTACTACAGCTACTACAGCTACTACAGCAACCGCAGCCGGGAGAATCGCAAAGGGTCTGAGTGAAGCTACATCGCAGATGAGGTTGAAACTGATACAACCGGGCAGCTCGCCTGTGATTCAGGCGCTCCAGATCCCGAGCTGTTCAAAGCTGTTCGCAGTGCCTTATTCCGAACTCACCTACAATACCGAGTACCCGCCGCGCTAAATAGCGGGTGCTGGGAACCAGGGACTCTTTGGGGGTTTTATCTGTCAAAAAAGCACTTCGAGACCCTTCTTTTCTTGAATTTTGGGCTCTGGAGGCTAATTCTTTAAATTGATCGGATCTGCGACCGAAACTAGAGTGCGTCACAGAGGAAAGCGCCCGTTTCATTGCCGGTCTATTTTCCTAACGTCTTGTTCTTGACGCGTGTCGCCTATCGATAATACTGCAGGAGGCGTTGTGCGTTGTCGCCCAGGTGTTCGCCTGTAACGTGACTAGGAGGTTAGGCTGGCCTGCAAAGCCACTGGTGACGATATCATCACAGCGGCTGACTGTTAAGAAATTGAGGACATTTTGTGTGACTGATCTGCCCCTGTTGAAACGCTACCGGTTTTGGGCCGGCAGTATCGTTGCGCTGGCGTCCGCGATCACGTTCGCATTGAACGTGGTTTTTTCAAGGGTTGCCTATGATTTCGGAGCGAATCTACATGCGCTGAATCTTGTCCGCACGGTGACATTTTTGTGCTGTCTTGCGGCGGTTGTGTTTATGACCGGCTCGCGTGTGAAAATGCCTACGACGGAAATGCTGCGTTGCCTTTTTCTCGGCTTGCTGCTTTGTGCGGAGATGTATCTGTTGCTGGCGTCGATCCTGTTTATTCCAGTTGCGCTGGCGATACTCGTTTTTTACGCCTACCCGCTGATGATTGCTTTATGGGCATGTGGCGCCCAGAAAAGTCGGTTCTCGGTCATGATGTTTGTGGCCATGGCGCTGGCTTTCTGCGGACTGATCATCGCGTTGACTGGTGATGATTTACTCTCCGCTGGCTGGCAGGGCCAGGTGGGAATCGGACTTGCCGCGTTTGCCGCGGTGTGTCTGGCCGCGCTGCTTGTATTAAGTGAGAAAGTCCTGGAGAAGCAGAACACTAATGTGATGATGTTCTACATGCTGTTGAGCGCCACGGGTATTGTTCTCGTCATCTCTGTGGCCGTATTAGAACTTCACTGGCCGGAGTCATCGAAAGGCTGGCTCGCCCTGACCGGAAGCGCAGGATTTTATGTTGCCGCGACTTTTCTGCTGTTCCGAGCAGTGGATCTGGTCGGGTCGCTGCAGACGGCCATCATCGACAACACCTCCCCGATCTGGGCGATGATTCTGGGAGTCATCGTGCTGGGGCAGTGGCTCAATGTTCGCCAGGTGACGGGAGCGGTGATTACGGTGGTTGCCGTTATGCTTTTGCAATGGTTGCGGCGTCCAAAGCCCGTTTGAGCAGGGGAGGTTAGTGCACGTTCTTTCACATTGATCAGCTTCGTGAGCCCAGCCTGGGCCAGTAGGACGGGCGTGTCGCCTTGTTCTTGCCGGTTTTAGCCTGGCCTTGCCAAGCTGTCATCAGTGCGCGATAGTGGTAGTTTGGCATCTCAGTTACTGCTACCCATGACAACATGGCGTAACACCAGAACATCTTTTTCAGATAAGTGTCTGAGTGGTTCGCCTGACCTGTGACGGGAGATATAGGCGAGCAGGAACGGGTTGGGAATCTGATCCCAGACCGCGTGCCTCAGAGTGTAAGTTCAAAGCGCCGACGGTCAGCCTTCTTGGCGTACTAGTAATGGTTGGCGGCAAAAGTCCTGGCGATGGCGGAGTGCTTGAGCATTGCCACGCTGCTTTTTAACGTTGGAAAATTGTTGAGCTGAAATTTCCCCTGGCTGTGCAAAGACCATAAGCACTGGAACGTAAATTTCCGGGTCCCAACCGGCCAGCATGTGCAGGTAGATGTTGGCGGTACTGAGTTAGCTACCGAGGGAAAAGCTCCACTGATCTGGCCAAGAGATCGGTCGATAAATGCCACGTTAATGACCGTTTTGCTGCGCAGCAACGAGGTCCACGAGCCTAGCGCTCCCGTTAATGATCGGCCAGACAGGCAGCATTGGATACCCGCAAGCAAATGGGCCTTACAGGTGGCGCTCTAACCGGTACGGAGCGTATGAATTTATGCCGAGTCCTGGCCCAATAATGGGTGCAGAACTCGCCAGATGTTATCCAGGATCAATGGTTGGGCGAGTGCAGATGGGTGGAAGCCATCATTTAGCATCAGCTCGGGTTGGTCGTAGACGCCCTCTAGGATAAACGGTAAAAAGTGCAGGTCGTAGCGCCCGACTAGATCGGTGTAAACCTCCTGGAACTGACGAGTGTAAAGAGCTCCATAGTTCGGGGGAAGCAGCACGCCAGCCACAACCACTCGGGCACCAGTCGCGAGGGTTCTGCGGATGATGTAATCGAGGTTATCGCGGATCGTGGCGATGGGTGATCCCCGCAGGCCATCATTGGCGCCAAGTTCGATGATTAAGATGCCTGGTTGCCAGGTAGCGAGCAGGTCTTCCAGTCGATTCCGGCCGCCAGCGGCGGTCTCTCCGCTGATACTGGCATTATTCACTTGTTGTGGATAGCCCATTTGCGATAATCGGACCTTCAAAAGTTCAGGCCAGCTATCTGCCAGCGCGATTCCGTAACCGGCACTGAGGCTGTCACCGAGAATTAGAATGTTCCCTGCGACGACTTTCGTCGGCAGCACTATCACAAACAACACTAGGATCAGTCGGATCATGGAGCCAATTGTTACAGCCAACAACCTGTCCCGGCAAGTGAAAACAGCCGATGGAGAACTGACCATACTCGATGATATTGAGTTGAGCGTCATGCCGGGTGACGCAGTGGCGATCACGGGGCCGTCCGGTTCCGGTAAATCCACCCTGCTGGGGCTGCTCGCCGGTCTTGAGGATCCGAGCCGTGGCTCTATCCGGCTGTTGGGTCAGGAGCTCAGCGAATTGAACCAGGATGAAAAGGCGGCACTTCGGGCGGGCAATGTGGGTTTCGTCTTCCAGGCTTTTTACCTGCTGAACGGGCTGACCGCGATAGAGAACGTTGAGATCGCCTTGGAGCTCGCAGGTCGCGATCATCAGCGGGAAGCCGCAGGTGAGCTACTGGAGCGAGTCGGGTTGGCTGAGCGGATGAACCATTATCCGCCACAACTTTCCGGAGGAGAGCAGCAGCGTGTCGCGCTGGCGAGGGCTTTTGCCGTAAACCCGAGGGTATTGTTTGCTGATGAACCCACCGGCAATCTCGATACCGCAAGCAGCGAACTCGTCGCGGACCTCTTCTTTGATCTTCGCCTTCAGTATGGAAGCGCCTTGCTGCTGGTAACCCACGACAGCACGCTTGCTGCGCGCTGCGACCGCACTTTGACTTTAGGTGTCGGGGGGCGACTGCAGTCGTGACTGGTATTCTCATGACCTTGCGCGGTATACGTCGTGACTGGCGTACAGGCGGTCTGCCGGTCATTGCGCTCGCACTCAGCGTTGCGGTCTGCGCAGTCACGTCGGTGGGAGTCTTCAACGAGCGTGTTCAACAAGCCATGCAAAGCCGGGCGGCCCAGACCCTTGGCGCCGATCTCGTTATACAGTCCCACAATGCAATCCCGCCTGAGGTGGCACAAAAAGCTCTGTCTTTAGAGCTTGAAGTCAGTCAGCAGGTCGAGTTTCCCAGCATGATCCTGACACAGGCCGGAACGACGCGGTTGGTGTCTGTTAAAGCGGTGGATCAGCGCTATCCCCTGCGTGGATCGGCTCGAACTGCAAAGCGGCCCTATGGTGATGGGGAGGTGGCAGGTGCGATCCCGGGTCGGGGAGAGATCTGGGCGCATTCCCGACTGTTTAGTGAAGTCGAAATAGATGTTGGTGCGACTGTTCAACTCGGCGAACAGACCTTCCGGACCACGCGGGCACTGATTCTGGAGCCTGATGGTTTTAGCTCCTTCTTTCACATGGCGGCCCCCCGAGTCATGATGCGATTATCGGATTTACCGACGACGGGACTGATCACGCCGTCAAGTCGCGCACACTACCGGATCCAGGTGGCCGGCACACGGCAGGGGCTGACATCCTTCTCACAGTGGCTGGACACGTATGAACGCGCCGGGTTAGAGCGCCGTACGGTCAAGGATGCACAGCCGAGCATCCGCCGCGCGCTCGATCGGGCCTCGAGTTATCTCGGACTGGCCAGCCTGTCGGTGGTGATCGTAGCTGGGGCCGGTATATTTATCGCGGCCTTCTTTTATGCCCGGGGACAGTCGACAACGGTGGCTATCATGCGTTGCCTCGGCGCAAGCCAACGCCGGATCCTACAGACGTTTATTCTGAGACTGGTTGTGGTGGCACTGGTATCGTCGTTTGTCGGCGGGTTGTTAGGCTATGGCGGTCAGACGTTTTTGTCCTTGCTTGCTGAAGAAAAACTCGGCTCGACACTTCCTCCACCAGCAATCTGGCCGATGCTATCCGGGATCGCTGTTGGATTGGTTGCAGCAGTCGGCTTTGGTCTTGCACCGTTGCTCAAGTTGCCGAAGCTGTCGGTACTGGGCATTCTACGCGGTGAAAAAGGTGTGGCACCACCATCCATGTGGGTAACCCTAGGCCTGGTGCTGCTGACCAGCGGCGGGTTGATCTTCTGGCAGGCCCAGGAGGCGATGTTGACACTGTGGGTTATGGGGCTGACGCTGTGTCTGGTGGTGAGCCTCGCTGCAGGAGGATGGGTGATGCTGTGGCTGGTTGGGCGGATCAGGGTTTCACGCCCGAGCCATCGCTACGTGATCTCGAGTCTGGGCCGTCGCCTCGGTATGGGCAGCATGCAGGTGCTTGCCTTTGGGTTGGGCATCGCCGCACTACTGATGGTGACAGTTATGCGGGCCGATCTATTGGACGGTTGGATGGATACCATACCCAGTGGTACACCCAACAGATTTCTGATCAATGTTCAGCCGGACCAGCACAAAGCACTGCAGGAATTCTTTGTCGCAGAACAACTTGCTAGCCCTGATCTGTTTCCGATGACCCGCGGGCGCTGGGTCCGGCATAACGGCGTGCTGGTCGACCCACAGGCCTATCCCACTCTTCAGGCACAGCGGTTTGCTGCCCGGGAGTTCAATCTGACCTCCTCAATAGATCTGCCCGATAGTAATCGCGTCGTAAGCGGGTCGTGGTGGAGGACCGGGCAACTCGGCGACAGGCTGTTGTCGCTTGAGGCAGAATTTGCAGAGTCACTCGGTATAAGCATTGGCGACCAGATGACTTTTCGAATCTCGGGAGTCGATCTAACCGGCCGAGTGAGCAGTTTGAGGGCGGTCGCCTGGGACAGTTTTCAGGTGAACTTTTTTGTCATCGCAACACCCGGCCTGCTCGATGGCCAGCCGAAAACATTGATCACCAGCTTTTTCCTGTCTCCTGAGAAATCTGATACAACAGCCAGGCTGGTCAGGCAGTTTCCCTCAGTCACGCTGTTCGACGTGGATAGCCTGATAGATCAGGTCCGGGAAATCATCCAGCAGGCGAGCGTCGCTGTACAGTATGTATTTCTCTTCACCCTGTTCGCTGGGATCGCTGTCCTGATTGCGGCGGTTCAGGGCAGTGCCACCGAACGGAGCAGGGATGCAGCGGTGCTGAGAGCACTCGGCTCAAGCACTCGGCGCCTGTGGCTAGCGCAATTCTGTGAATTTGCTCTGCTCGGTGGGATAGCCGGACTGCTGGCCGCCGCGTGTGCGGTGATTACATCCTCAATCCTGGCAAGGGAAGTATTCGGGTTTGTACTTTCGCCGGGTTGGTCGGTATGGGTGCTCGGGTGTGCAGGCGGAGCCTTGGGCATTGGCCTGGCCGGAACCGTAGCGCTTCGCCGCGTACTCCAGAGAGCACCGCTAAAGAGCCTCGTTCAGAATTGAGGTCTGGCAGATTTCGACGCTGCAACTGCTGATTTGGAGAACGATGGTTACGACTTCAATTGCAAGCCGGTAACTTATGACATTGCCGTGGTACATGCCATTGGGTTTGGCACGGATGGTGAACCGTTTAGGGGTGCAGATATCGTTTACGGGGGTTGGTATGGTGCGCCTCATGTGAAGCTGAACCTGCACTGTCAGTTGCGTGCTGCGGATCGCCGCAGAAGATTACGCTGGATCTTTCCGCTCACTGTTTTGGGTAGTTCCAGGACAAACTCGATAGTGCGCGGGTATTTATATGGCGCGGTGGTCTGTTTGACGTGCGCCTGCAGTTCAGCGATCAGTTCGGCGCCCGCTTGTTGAGATTCGGGATCTGTTAGCACAACAAAAGCTTTGACGATTTCGCCTCGTTCGGCATCCGCCAGGCCCACGACAGCGCTTTCATGTACCGCCGGGTGTGTGATCAGGGCGTTTTCCACTTCCTGGGGTCCAATCCGATAGCCCGCGGAACTGATGATGTCATCGGTTCTGCCGATATAGAAAAAGTAGCCACCTGCATCCTGATATACGTTGTCACCTGTTTTAAACCAATCCGATCCATCGGCTTTGATCATTGCATCACGAGTGCGTTGCGGATCGTTCCAGTAGCCCAGCATCATCTGTGGGTTGGGCAGGCGGATAAGGAGTTCACCTTCGTCACCGCGTCCGCCCAGCGTACCGTCGGCGAGGAAAACGCCCGTTTCGATGCCGGGTAAAGGGCGACCCATCGAGCCGGGTTTTACCGGCATCCACGGATAATTGAGCACTGTCATCAGGATCTCTGTCTGGCCGTAGCCATCAAGCAGCGGTACCCCGGTCAGAGACTTCCAGGCCTCGACGATTTCGGGATTAACCGATTCACCGGCAGATACTGTCAGCCTTAGCTGTGAGAAATCTATCCCGCTGATATCTTCACGAATCAGTCGCCTGAGCTCAGTCGCTGCTGCACAGAACACCGTGACAGCATAGCGCTCAATCAACTCGAAACGCCTGTAAGGCTCAAACGGACCGTCATAGAACAGTACAGCACTGCCCTGGCTCCAGGGGCCGAATAAAATACTGGTGCCTGCCTTTGACCAACCGGTATCCGCGGTACACCACATGACATCGGCAGGTCCCAGCGAAAGCCAATGAATAGCCGAGAAGCGCCAGGCGTACAAACTTCGCGATGAATGGCACACGCCTTTCGGATCGCCAGTCGAGCCAGACGTGTAGTACATCACTGCCGGCGCTTCCAGCCCCAAGTCGCAGCACTCGAATGCCGTATCCTCGCCCCGGGTCAATTCATAGTCCGACCACCCCGCCACCGGTTCACCAACGGCCAGCGCCGCTTTAACTGTTGGCAGGTACGGTTCGAATTTGCCGGACTCGGCAGTGGTGGTGATGACCGCTACAGCACCTGAATGATCCATTCGATAGGCGATATCTTTTTCCGTCAGCATCGTAATGCATGGAATAGGAACCGCACCCAGTTTGAGGCATGCGGTCAAACAGATCTGCCACTCGGGGATCCGGGGCAGCATGACGATGACGCGCTGACCCACACAGATCCCCTGTGCCGATAGCCAGTTGGCAACCTAGGCGGACCGGCACGAAATGTCGTGGAAGGTGAGCACGCGTTCGGTGTTTTCAGAGTTGCACCAGATCAGCGCGATTTTTTGTTTATCTCGAGCAAATTGGTCGACAACGTCGCGGCCGAAATTGAATGTCTCTGGCAGGGATGGGTGATGGGATCGGTAGATAGATTCATAACGGTCCATAGCGTCCAACCCTTTATTCAGAATCTGTACCGGTATTTGAATCAACGCCGCAGCAGTGCGACCGCTAAAGCGTATTTGCCGGCGAACCTGTTAGGGTAAGTGTGCCGGGTTCTGACGTTCTTTGCACGTCCCCCTGATTCGAGCTACAGCGTGACGTAATAAAGCGCCATCACCGGGTCAAGAGATTACTCCGTCAACCGTGATCGCCCGGTGCGCTGACAAATATCCGAATTTGCCATGAACAGCTTCTGTAAAGCCCAGAGAAACTAGAGCTAGTACAAATGCCGAGCGGACCCTTCGTGACCACGGTCGTGGGTAGCCTGCCCAAACCGCCGTGGCTGCAGGAGAAACTCCCGCTGAATGCCGCCGGCAAACAGTTTCATGGCAAGGGTGCGGCGTGGCTTTTCGATGCTGAGTTGCTGCAGCGGGCGCAGGATGATGCCGTCCGTGTTGCGATCCATGACCAGACCCAAGCCGGCATCGATGTGATCAGTGACGGTGAGCAACGTCGTACCTCTTACATGGCCCATGTTGTGGCCCGGCTTGGGGGGTTCGACTACGGTATGCCGGCAAAAAAATGGGTTCAAAACAACCGACAACTGGCCGAGGTCGGTCGGTGTACGGGGGAGGTGCTGCGCAAGGCGCCGATTTTGGTAGATGATCTACAGTTTGCACTTGAGCGCAGTAGCCAGCCGGTCAAAGTGACTCTGCCTGGCCCGATGACCGTTGTCGACTCGACTCTGGATGAGTTCGATGGGGATGAGCGTTTGCTGGCTCTGGCGGTGGCCGATGCTCTGAACGAGGAGGCCCGTGCTCTCGATGTACTAGGCCCGGCTGTCATTCAGTTTGACGAGCCAGTTTTCAGCCGCTATCCGGACAAAGTCGCAGAGTGGGGTATCGAGGTGCTTGACCGGTGTGTTGAAGGGCTCAATGCTAAAACCTGTGTACACGTTTGCTACAGCTACCCCATGCCCAGGGTGCCGCGGCCGATTATCGACGCTTATCCCAGCATACTCAGCGAACTGGAACGCTCGAAGGTCGACCAGTTGGCCTTGGAGTTCGCAGCCTCCGGACTCGATCCTGGTCTGCTCACGTTATGTCCATCCAAAACAGTTCTTTTTGGCTGCATCGGCAACGGTACGCTGGGATTTGAACGTATCGAAACTGCAGAGCAGGTTGCGGACTGTCTGCTGGCGGCCGCAGAGTACATGGTGCCCGATCAGATCCAGGTCGCACCGGACTGCGGTCTTGTGCTGCTCGACCCGGCGGTCGCACGGCACAAGCTCAAAGTGATGGTCGAGGGCGCGCGGCTCGCACGTGGCCGGCTGTAAGGCCCGTTGCTGGTCGGCTTGTTTTTGCTGGACTTACCCGGGGTGAAACAGTTTGAGCATCTCCACAAAGCCGTGGTCACGTAGTCGCAGATCGAGCCCGCTCCGGGCGGCCAAGATAGATTTGACCCCCAAAGAGTCGTGGCTATCGCTCGTATACGAACTACTTTTGAGGCGTGGTGCATGCGACTACTCACATACAAGAACCATCCGATCAGTATGAGTCCACTACCGCTTGAGACTCTGAAGCGAAAGGAGACCGTCGATATCTTCGCCATTTGGGCGCGCCCTTCATCGTCTCACTGAAGAAGTGAGGATGGAGCTTCGAAGTACCAACTGACAAGTTGATCGCCGCAGCCTTGCAGCAGCAGAATCTTCCCGTCGTTACAAAATGCAGCGACGGACTGTGCGCCTTCTCGTACACGAGTGCTGAGGTCGAGCGAAGAGCCGTTGGACTCGATCTCTAAGTCGACATACTTGGTGAATGTTTATGCTACGCTCCAAATAACTAAGCTAAAGAGTAACCGCAAGCACGGGTAAAATATTTTCGACTGACACACGCTTGTTATATGCGTTAACGCGTTCTTTGGGGTATGTGAGAGAATGGTTCTGAATAAACTACTTGAAGCCTAGAATTACCTCCACATAGAAAAAATGAATCTGACGCGTAAACAAAGAGGCACGGCACTGGGCATGCTGATTGGTTTTGCGTCAGCACTTGCGGTGATTATCCTGGGCGTTCGTTTTAATCCGTTTGAATTTGATACGTCGGTAGAGATTATTGAAAGACTCAGGGTTGCGACTGCGTCAATGGTCTTGGTGTGTGTGTTCCTGGTGTTCTCGATAGGACGACTTGCGCGACATCGCTTTTTTACGCCTGATGATATTGATGGGGCAGGCCTCACTGAAGGCACAGTCAAGGCGAAATTATTACAGGCGCTGCTACAAAATACCCTTGAGCAGACCATGCTCGCTATCGTCGTCTACTATAGTTGGGCGCTGCTTATGCCGGGGGCATGGCTTTCAGTCATCCCGCTCGCTGCGCTCAGTTTTGCCATTGGCCGGATTCTGTTTTTCTCTGGCTATACCCGCGGGGCGTCATCACGTGCTACCGGTTTTGCCCTGACGTTCTATCCGTCGGCACTGATGCTCCTATGCGTCATATATCGAGTTGCAACAACACTCTAAAGTGTTCAGGCTAGCCTGGGCCGGCTTTAACTCGAACCTTGCTCTACAGGCACAGGACCTACCGAAAATTTGCCTACGAGTAGCTGGCGATGGGTGAGCCAAAATAACCATCAGGGATCGTGATACCGAGCCCGGCGCCAGGTGGGATCGCGATAGTGCCATTGACAATACGCGGACCATAGTCCTCGTCGTAGTGGCCTATCTGATAAGGGTCTGATATCCAGGCGCCACGACTTAGGTTCGGGTTGAAAGTGGCGCCCACGTGAACACAAGCTGCCGCAATAATATCGCCACCCCACGAATCGTCACAGCTGGTTGGCGTGCTGGACGCCTCGCATAAATCGCGAATGGCACGCATTGCACTGATGCCGCCGACCCGCGTAAGCTTAATGCCGAATCCATCAGCAACTCCGGTTCCGATCGCTCTGGAGATTGTAGCCAAATCAGTTGCGGATTCATCTAGCAGCAAAGGATGCCTCAAATGCGCACGGGCAAAGACACATTCAGCATAGGTGGCGCATGGCTGCTCAATAGCGAGCGTGAGCTCTTTACATGCTTGTGAGACCTGAATTGCCTCGCTAACAGTCCAACCCCGGTTGCAGTCAACAAATAGATCGACACTGGGGCGGATCACTTTGGCTACTGCATGAATTGTTGTAATGTCTTCATCGATATGACGTCCGCCCGCCTTCAACTGGAGCTTTGGTTGGCCCTGATCCTGTAAAACCTGAGCAAATGTTGCCGAGGCCTCGGGTGTGCCAATTGGAACAACATGGTAAGTCAGGACCGGATCCATGCGCGCCCCACCGAGCAAATCGCATACCCGCTCTCCGTAGGCCTTGCCAGTCAGGTCCCAACAGGCAATATCTACGACAGACTTGGCACCGTGTCCACCATCCATTGTCGAACTCATCGCATCGTGAACAAGGCCAAATCGACGCGGATCAAGACCTACCAGGGCAGGCCCTAACAGAGCGAGGTCCGCACGAATGCTTCCAGCATGCTCGGCTTGGGGTAACGGCCCTGTCGGGCAGATCTCGCCCCAGCCAACGTGTTTGGCGTTGGTGACAAGCTCGACAATAGTAGTGTCGGGCTCACCCACTGCGGCGCTAGACATATTGTAGTCCGAGGCCATCGGAAGTCGTTTTGCATAAACGTTGACTTGGGCAATCTTCATAATTACTTTCCTAAGGACACGCGCCATCCACAGTGACACCCATCTCGATTGGATCTTACCTGGAAGCGCCTATCTCCAACAGGGCTTATCTGAGATCGCTATTTAACCCCAGATTCAAGAAAAAATACCAACAGTAGAATTATCGTGCCGCAACCGATCCCGAAAAGAAAGGCGCCGAATTTTGAGTCACTGACTTCTGACAACTCGTAATGAAAAACATTCAACAATAGAGCGCCGGCCAAAAAAGACGAGAGAAAGGCTGCCGCCACTACACTGTGTTCTCCAATAATGACACCAAGACCCCAACCCAGCACCAGTGCGCTGCCCAAGGCATAACGACCCCAACGGTTAAATAAAGTCGCCTCATGGGCTTCGTGTTCTGCATCGATGATCATCATGTGCAGACCGACTGCCAATGTAAATATAGCCGCAGTCAACACATCCAGCGCAATACGTTCAGGCATCGTAAAAGTAATAACGACGTTGTAGATACCAAATGATCCAATCGACACCAGAAAAGACCGGTGAATCTTTTTTGGATTTTTCCTGCGCTCTTGTCGACACCAACGTTTTAGACCAAAAAAGATCGTAAAGCCCAGCAATGCCAGAAGAAAAACGCCTGTGTCTACAAAGTGCGATTCCGAGAAATTCGAATGCAAGGCTGCCCCGATTGACTCTTTGCTCTCGATCAGACTGGGAAGCATGTGAAGAAAAACAAACGCGACAGCAAATCCACCACTGAAGGAGGCAAAACCTGCGCGCGCCAGAAGGGGCACACGTCGAAACCACGGTGCTGCCAGATGCAATAGAACCAGCATAATTGTGAATACAATAGAGTAGATCAAAATACCATTGCCCAGGCTTTCGTGAACGATTTCACTGTTCATCTCAAATCATTCTTCTCGACTAGCATGGCGCAAACTGTGGCATCTGTCCCTAAGCATGATCACTATCGACCAGCATACTCACAGAAGATCTGATTGTCATCTAAGTTCCTGGTAACAAAAACACTACAGCACTCCAACACAGTCGCTATTGCCTTGTGAACTATATATCTCATATTCCAGGCATTCATATACCAATCTTGATTGAGTGCGGCGGCTTCAGTTAATAACGTTGGCGCCGGAGGCGCAGTGTTTGCCACCGCATTCTTGATTAAATCGCCAGTGTGATTATTCAATACCAATATCTCCAACACGCCGAGAGTAACTCCGAGCGCGATTTATTTAATGTCTGGCTGCATTATTATCTCCTTATGTTTTACCTGTGCCACCTTGCCCCTGATATCGTTTGAGCCATTTTTCATGCCAGGCACGGGTATCATGTGGCTGTTAGATGGTATGGGTGCTTGTAAACAGCCACTAAGGGGAGCAAATTGTGTGGTGTGGGTTCAATAATACAAAACAAGAGGACACGCGATATGCCCATTAGGGCTGAAAGGGGTGATGTAATACAGATAACGACAGGGTTCTGGCGTCCGCAGACGATGCAGGATGTTAAATCTGAAAAAAGCAAATACCTATCCTTATACCCGACCTCCAATAATCCAGCGCGGCGATGCGCGGCGACGTTCTCCTAAGGTATCCTCTTTGCTCCGACATTATTGTTCTAATCGATACACTGTCCAACGCGACACCTATTAACATCATGAAATCTCGACATTCAGGCAAGAAGTTCATTGAAATTCTTTACGAAGAAAATTTTCTGCTGATCGGATTTTCGTTTCTGATTGCTCATTCAAGTTCGCAGTTGTTGGCGTCTCTGATTCACGGGTTATTGATGCCTATCATTGTCTCGATTACTGATGAGGCCTCCTGGGAGTCCGCGACAACGACGATCGGCGGGGTTAAATTGAATTGGGGAGAACCATTGGCAGATTTGATACATTTTGCAGTTGTAGTCGTGTTCTCGGTATACGCATACAAGCTCCTGAAAAAGGGGTCGCCAGACGACACCCAATAAGTAACTGGTCGACTCAAACTTCGAAGAGCGCAGGCGGATATGCTC